>Ga0196971_1000500_pt1 | contig 28236 bp, 25 predicted proteins | sample S1v_1013CmetaG_FD_148660 | JGI IMG/M metagenome (GOLD analysis project Ga0196971, IMG submission 148660) | Soil microbial communities from Anza Borrego desert, Southern California, United States - S1+v_10-13C | ecosystem: Environmental > Terrestrial > Soil > Desert | place: USA: California...
AAAGCCTGTTTACGCCATTTGAATAAACCTTAACAAAAGGCGATAATGCCGCCTGCAATGCTTCTAAAATTCCCCACCCCAGTGGTGGGGAAAAAGAAGTTGCAAAAGGGGGGAAAAAGTACTTGCAAAAAACATATCAGCTCATTAATCGACAATATCATTGCACTTTTCTCTCCTCTTCAATAGATATAGAGTTAATTGACAATAATTCGCTAACCGATTGGTTGATGTTTAATTTTTTATCCATGTTATTTATATCTATCTGCTTTGTAGCAATCATATGCTTCAAAAGGAAAAGGAAAAAGCCGTTCTCATAGTTGAACTCTGCATCCAGTTCATGCAGAACATTTTGCAAGGTTATTAAGCTATTGTTGAGAAGCCTCTCTTTCAATATTGCAGTGTGTTTTATGAGCGCTGGTATATCAAGACTGCCTATAGGTTCAAGCTTATAGGCATCATGCACCCACTCAACATTCGAAGCAAATTCCCTATTTATCTCGTTTTCAGTTACAATGCCCCAATTTACTCCACGTTCTTCCCAGTAAGTTCTCTCAATCTCGAATTTCTCAATTGTCCTGGCCTTATCCAAATCACGTGCAGATTTTATAGTTCTTGCAACATCAAAGGTTCTACCATTCTCCTTCACTGTAATAAGAAAGTCTGTAGTAAGAACTATAGGTGTTCTTGTCGCTGTATCTTCCGGATACCTGATACCTTTTTCCTCAGCTATTTTACGTGTCCTATCACGGTCTAGCAGTGGATATTGCTCCCTGATGTCCATTACAATATCAGACCATTCAAGCAAATAGAAATATCTCATCTCCATATCAGACATAAAGTGATGAATTCGTCCCGTTTTCCACCCAAAGCAACGAGAAACCCGGCCTAGCGAAGGGAAATCATGTATATCAATCCATGGTTTATAGTCCTTTCCTTCTCCCTGTCCACGGCCTTCTTTTATATATGCCTGAGTTTTAGCTTCATCTATGCCATATCTTCGCTTACTCACCAGATCACATCCTAAAAAATATTAAGCCACCCATTTATAGTAATTTTACCATAAATAGGTGGCTTAATTCATAATTTTATTTTCTAGTTCACATCTTTTTTATTTAGTTCATAACTTTATTATACTCCAACACAATAATTCGACTCTATTCTCCGCCTTACTCCACAGTAACACTTTTCGCCAGATTCCTCGGCTTATCCACATCGCAGCCCTTCTCTACCGCCATATAATAGGCCAGTAACTGCAGCGGCGTAACCGCTACTACCGGAGCCAATATGTCGGATACCTTCGGGATATACAGTGTATAGTCCGCCACCTTCTCTACCTCTGTGTTGCCTTCCTTTGCTATTGCAAATACGAATGCTCCTCTTGCCTTTACTTCCTTTACGTTGCTGACCATCTTTTCATAAAGCTCATCCTGAGTGAGTACCGCAAGGACTATTGTACCCTTTTCTATGAGGGCTATGGTTCCGTGCTTGAGCTCTCCGGCTGCGTAGGCTTCGGAGTGTATATAGGATATCTCCTTGAGCTTCAGGGAACCTTCAAGAGCTACGGCGTAGTCTATTCCCCTGCCCAGATAGAATATGTCCCTGGCGTTGGAGTTCTGGGTCGCAAATTTCTGGATGGTTGATTTATGCGTAAGAGTTTTCTCCACAAGCTCAGGCAGCTTTCTCATTTCATCCTTGATTGCTGCTATCTGCTCATCCTTTACGGTTCCATTGAGCTTCGCCATGTACAGCGCTATTATATATAACGCTATAAGCTGTGTCGTATAGGCTTTTGTAGATGCAACCGCGATCTCGGGGCCTGCCCAGGTATAGAACACGTCGTGGGATTCACGGGCTATTGAGCTGCCTACAACGTTGACTATGCTTAGTATCCTGGAGCCCTTTTTCTTGGCTTCCTTCAGGGCAGCCAGCGTGTCAAGGGTCTCACCCGACTGGCTTACTACTATTGTCAGGGTCTTTTCATCCACTATGGGATCCCTGTATCTGAATTCAGAAGCGATCTCCACCTCTACTGGAATCCTTGCAAGCCTTTCTATTACGTATTTGCCTACCATGCAGGCATGGAAAGCTGTGCCGCAGGCTACCAAATATATTTTGTTGAACTCTTTGAGCTGTTCCTTTGTAAGCTTTATTTCGTCCAGTTTTATGCTTGTGAAGTCAGGGAGCACCCTTGAGGTCATTGTATCTTTTATAGCCTTGGGCTGCTCATGGATCTCCTTTATCATGAAGTGCTCGAAGCCGCTCTTCTCGGCTGCGGCTACATCCCAGTTCACTTCAAATACTTCCTTGCCAACTTTCTTGCCGCTCTCGTCATAGAAGCTTATTTTCTCCTTCTCTATAACTGCAAGCTCATTCTCGTTAAGCAGGTACATTCTTCTTGTATGGTTCAATATGGCCGGTATGTCGGAGGCTATGAAGTTTTCTCCATTGCCTATACCTACTATCAAGGGATTTTCCTTTCTTACGCATACTATTTTGTCCGGTTCTCTCCTGCTTATTACGGCAAAGGCATAGGAGCCTCTGATCTTCTCAAGTACCTTCTTTACTGCCTCAATAAGGTCCCCGTCGTAGAAATAGTCTACATAGTGTGCAAGCACCTCTGTATCAGTCTCCGATCTGAAAACATAGCCCTTCTCTATGAGCATGTTCTTTATGCTCATGTAGTTCTCTATTATACCGTTGTGAACTACCGCTATGTCACTGGAACAGTTGGTATGGGGGTGGGAATTCACATCAGAGGGCTCACCGTGAGTTGCCCATCGTGTATGGCCTATTCCCAGGCTTCCGTCCAGCGTCTCCTTTTTCAGGTGCTCTTCAAGCACTGCAAGTCTGCCCTTATACTTTCTTACCTCGATGCTTCCTTCGTTATAAACTGCCACTCCGGCAGAATCATATCCTCTATATTCAAGCTTCTGCAGTCCTCCTATCAGGATAGGGACTACTTTTTTATCTCCGATATAACCTACGATCCCGCACATATATTAATACTCCTCTCAGATAAATAGATTCGAGACTCTAGATTCGAGATTCGAGTATTTTGAGAAGAGCTGCGAAGTTTTCTGGCGAACACTGTTCGCCCCTACATCGGAACGCATGCAATGCGTTCCCTACGCCTCGTATCCCGCATCTCGTATCTTCGTTTATGTTAACCTATTTCCGGGCAAAAAAATACACTAACAGGTCCTAACCGTTAGCTTTTCTCAGTTTTACCCTTGACTCAATCAGATTTCCTTTGTCCCATCAATCACTTGAGGATTTGTAAAATCTGTTACACTGTCGAGTCACAGCGCAGGGCACCCGCCGAATTTTCGATTAACCCTGACCTCGTCAACTTGCATTGCAAGTCTGGCGCTTCATTAAGTTTTCAGAAGCCACATCAGCAGCCGTTCACCACCTTTCTGCCGTTATCTTCAACCTTCGCCTCCTTTTGTAATAATCCATGTTTCTATTATATTTTATAGCTTTTATATACTTTTTGCAAGTTGTTTCATTTTATACCAGCCCAAATATGTATGATTGAACCAACTATCCCTTATTATTGTATTATGAGCTAATGAAAAAGTACCCTATATCAATAGGGTACTGCATGATTTAGTTCATTCTTTCCTCAATAAGCTTGGCGAGCAGCTTGGCGTCTTCCTTTATCTCCGCTTCATTTTCCCCCTCAAGCATAACCCTTACAAGGGGCTCGGTGCCGGATGGCCTTATGAGCACCCTTCCCTTATCCTTGAGCTTGCTCTCAAGCTTTTCTATCATCGCTGCGATGACCTTATCCTCTATGTACTTTTCTTTGTTCCCGTTCTTTACTTTGGCATTGACCAGTACCTGAGGCAGCTCTGTCATTACAGAGGCAAGATCGGACAGCTTCTTGCCGGTCTCCTTTACTACGGACAGCAGCTGAAGTGCTGTCAGAAGCCCGTCTCCCGTGGTGTTGTGGTCCAGGAATATTATATGGCCGGACTGTTCGCCGCCTATATTGTAGCCCTTTGACATCATTTCTTCAAGTACATACCTGTCCCCTACCTTGGTCTTTACAAGGTTGCATTTTTCCCGCTTCATTGCTATGTCAAGTCCCATATTGCTCATTACAGTGCCAACTATCGTATCATTTTTCAATATGCCTTTTTCTTTAAAGTGCTTGGCAAATATAGCGAGCATGTGGTCCCCATTGACCAGCTGTCCCCTGTTGTCCACTGCAATAAGCCTGTCGGCGTCACCGTCAAAAGCCAGGCCTACATGAGCGCCTGATTCCAGCACCAGCTTCTGCAGGTTGTCAGGATGTGTAGAACCGCATTTTACATTTATGTTCTTTCCATCCGGTTTGTTGTTTATGACTACTATCTCAGCACCCAGATCAGCAAGCACCGAAGGTGCTGCAATGTATGATGCTCCATTTGCGCAGTCAACTGCTATTTTGAGTCCTCTCAGGTTGACATCTATTGTCTTTTTGAGAAAATCAACATATCCATGTACCGCATTATCTATTTCAACCTTCTTGCCTATTTCCGCCCCTGTCGGATTTGCTATGCCGTTCTCCTGATTCAGAAGGCTTTCTATCCTGTCCTCCAGCTGGTCCGAAAGCTTGTAGCCCTTGCCGTCGAAAAACTTTATTCCGTTATATTCAAACGGGTTATGGGAAGCAGATATAACAACCCCTGCATCCAAACCCATATGCCTGGTAAGATAAGCAACTGCAGGTGTTGGCTGAACTCCCAATACAACAGCTTCTGCTCCCATGGAGCATATACCTGCGATAAGTGCAGCCTCAAGCATATCACCCGATATTCTGGTATCCTTCCCTACGGCAATCCTGGGTTTGTGGTGGGTTTCTTCAGTCAAAACATATGCGCCTATTCTTCCAAGATTGAACGCCAGGGTAGAGTCCAATTCCTTGTTGGCAATTCCTCTCACTCCGTCAGTTCCAAACAAGCGACCCATCGTAAGACCCCTTTCAAAGTTTAGTTGGATTACGTGTAGATATAGTTTATCACAATCATGATTTTTCTTCAAACAAATATATAAGATTATCGGCAAGGGGCCATAGGCTATGGGCAATGGTTTCAAGTATGCCTTCGAAGCCTGTACGGGCGATTCATGAATCGCCCCTACTGCAGCAGGTATGGAAACCTGCCGCTACAGTGGAACGACGGGGGCGTCGTTCCCTACAGTTCATACCGCAATATCCCCGTACCCCGAACCTCGTACCCCGCACCTATCGAATCAGCCCTTCCCTGAAGGCTTTCAGGTACTCCGGCTTTTCGTCCAGCCAGTAGCGCCTGGCGGGAGTGCCATCTTTGCTCTTCCGGTAGTCAAAATCCGCATAGCTCCACCATACTGCAGCTTTGAGGTTCTTGTATCTTCCGATATTTGCGAACATATCCCTGATCCACTTTTCCTTGTCCCCACCCACAGAGCTGCAGGCAAATTCGGTGATCATCCATGGAAATTCCCCATAAAGCCTGCTGTACTTTTCATTTAAAGGGTCATATATTTCCCGGAAGCTTCTCCATCGCTCTCCTGTAAGGTTCCGGTAGTAGGTTCCGGTATTGTAGCCTGTGATTCCTATCATATGCACATATTTATTACCCGGGTAGTAGGAGATATGGGAGTTCCACTTCAAGGGAGGATAGTCCACGTCGTTGGGATTGAATACCCATATGGCATTCCTGACTCCTTCTTCCTCAAATATATCATAGATATGCCTCCATACCTTTATATAGACGTCAGGGTCGCATAAAAGGGCTATACCGCTGTATCTTACCCAGGTGCTGTTCATTTCGTTGTTCAGCCTGAATATGAAAGGATGACCGAAGGCTTTTGCATCCCTGGCGAATTGCCTCAGATAGCCGTCATATAGTCCGTCGATCACGTCAAAATTGACATTCTTCTTTTCATTATCGGTATTCCCGGGTTTTATATTCCACATTACCTGCATTGTAAGCTCCACTGTCTTGCCCTGCCCCCGGGCATTCCTCATACCCTCCATGGGGAACCGGTGGCCAAGGTATATGTAATGAAGTGTTAATGGAAATTTGTAACCCAGCTTTTTTTCTATGTCCTCTATCCTGGTAAAATCTCTTGTTATCGAATTAGGATAAAATATTCCCCACATTATGGAGTCTGAAGCCGACAGTTTTTCATAAAGGGCTCTCGTTTCGGCATTCCAGTCAGGAAGCTCAGGCTTAAATGCTGTATTGAACCTTAGCTCCCCGCTTCGTTCAAGCTTTCTGAAGGAGCTGAGTATCTGCTGTATTACTTCCTTCTGCCTGCTCTGTGAGCTGCAGCGGATAAAGCAGCTGTGGAACTCCCTTTCTCCTGTGATGAAGAGCGCATGTGTATACTCATTCTGGTCCTCCCGGCTTGTGACTGCAGGCTTCCTTGCGAATTCCAGTATTCTGGTCCTGATACCGTTGATGCTCCGGTATTCATTGGTAATGAGGCTTATATTATTAGCTTCGCGGTATTCGGAATCAAGTATGTATTTATACAGGTATGTATTGAAGTAACCGTCTATGTCCCCATAGGGTGAGCGCTCCCTGGAAAGCTTGATATCCATGTCCGGACTGCTTATCCTTATAAAAGCAGGTAAATAATCTGTGTCAATGCTCATATGTGCGGGCACCTTCAGCTGAAAGCCCAATTCGGTGCATCTGATCTCCTTGTAGCTTATCTCCTTCTTTAAAGGTTCTTCCTTGCTCACAACTTTCCCAGCGGCCGGTACCCTTTCGACTGCAGTTATACTTTGCTCTTTGATCCCGCTCTTTTCAAGCTCAATATTTCCATAACCGAAATTCATAACTGTTACTATCATTAATACTATCGCAACTACAATAAAAGAGCTTTTAATATTATCACTCCTTTTTCAAATGACACTTATTGTTTTATATTGTCACTGTAAGGAGTGCTTTTATGCTGGATAATTTAGGCTGAAAAATAGAAAATGCCAATGGGAGAAGCCTCCTATTGACATTTTCCTTGCGGCATATTTATCAGCTTGTTCTATTTTAAAATATTGACGGCACTGCGGATATGTTCCGCTGCCTTCTTTTCCAGTACTGCGCACTGCCGGACAAGTGCTGCAATGCTTTTCCTTGTTTCCGGCACTGCCAGGGCTCCGGCACATTTCTCACTCATTGCGAAACCCTCCAGCAGCCTGCCCATCTCCATTGAAAGCTGATGCTCCTGCTTATATAGCTGTGCTGCGGCATTGAGCTCGCTGCTTGCTTCAGGGAACATACCAGCTTCCTGTTCAAGAAAAGCAGACGCATACCACCGGCCTTCCCCAACCATTGTCATGGCGTCACACTGGCACATCAGCCGCTCCATCAGCATTGGCAGCGGTGCGTCCCTGGGAAATTCGCTTTCTTTTGACAAAGCCGCAGCCCAGGCTTCATAAGCCTCATAACCTCCCGCATGGTCATTGACCCTTGGTGTTTCAATAATACTCAGGGCATATTCAAGTGTGTCCATAAGAAAACTCTTTTCTTCAGGCAGCTCAAGGCTTTCACCAATTGCCAGCAGAGCAATGGTTTCGGGATACTCATACCAGCCTTTCCTGTTGTAATACCCACAGGGCTCTTTGCCTATGCCTGCTGAAAATTCAGGCATATCCTGGAAAAAATTCCAGCCCGTAAGTGTTTCTCCAGCTTCCTTATAGCCTGCTATGATGCAGGCCTCCGGCGGCCCTATGATGCCGAAGCCTATAAGAGGCCTGCCGCAATCGATTTCATTTCTGATAAGCTCTGCAAAGGAAGCTTTTTCACCTGCTTTTATATTTGACATTTTTGCCGGTGAATTCTCAAATACATAACGGCCTTCCTTACCGGGCTTGCACAGCATTACAAACTCTCTTCCCGCAGTCTTCAAGGCTCTGCGCAGCGGCTCTGTCGGATCCTCCTTGATATTCATGATATCTACATTTCCGCCATCCCAGAATTTTGTATTCCACATCAGGCGGAAAGCTGCTCCCGAGCCTGCCATAAGCCTGGCATAGCTGATATCCTGCCCCATATATGTGAGACACGCCCTCAGACAGGACACAAAGGGCGTCAGCTCAGCCTCCTGGCCGAAGTAGCTTACGCGGGGCACAACCCCATACAGCATGCCATAGTCCTTTTTATTCTCTGATACATTATCAATATTCATTACTACACTCTCCTCCGATGAAACCGAGGGGCCGTAGATTCCCGGGACGATTAGCCTGTGACTGACCGGATGCCTGCTTTGCCGGAATTCCGACGGAGTCATTCCGAAGGCTCTCTTAAATGCTCTTATGAAAACATCATGAGAACCAAAATAGTAAGTCATGGCTATATCCGATACAGGCCTTTTGGTGTGTACCAGCTCCGAAGCTGCATGGCAAAGCCTTCTATGAGCTATATACCTTGCAAGGGTCTGTCCGGTAGCATCCCTGAAGACTGCACGGAAATGTGCAAGTGAAAAACCGGCCGTTCCGGCTATCTCATCCGCGGAAATCTCTTCCGCCACACGGTTTTCAATATAGTCCAGCATTGTTTTTACAAATAGACTGTTATCCATAACATCACCTCCGGAGGATATCTCCATTATATACCACATATCCGTACTCTACTCGACTTTTTTAATGAAACATTCAAAAAAAGCAGTATGATTCGACGGCTTTCTGATTGAACACAAACTAAAGAGCAGCTATATATAGCCTAAATATGCTCATACAGAAATTGTTTATGGCTCTTAGCAGCGAAGCCTTAGAAAAATCGTATGCGAGGCAAGGATGCCGAGCAAGCTTTCACAGGCCAAGGATGGCCGTTGAAAGCGTTAGGTCTTTCTTAGGCTGAGTTGCTTAGTGCCATCAATTTCTGTATATGCATATGTGGCTATATATGGCTGCTCTAGTCTTATGCTAACTAATATTTACATGTTTTCAGGAGTCTCTATACCCACCAGGCCCAGTCCTGTCTTTATTACCGTACCTACTGCCTTTGTAAGCTGCAGTCTTGCATCTTTTACATTTTCCTCAGCATTCAGGATCGGATGCGTATTGTAGAACTTGTTATATGCCTTGGCAATCTCCGTTATATGACGGATAACCACAAAGGGCTCATATCTCTCTACCGCTTCCCTGACTGAATCCTTGAAAGCCCCTAAGAGCTTCACCAGCTGGAATTCGTCCTCGGTGGAAAGATAGCTCAGGTCGGCTGTTTCAGGCACATTTCCCGCCTTTCTCAGTATGCTCCTGCCGCGTACATAGGTGTACTGCACATACGGGCCGGAATCCCCGTCGAAGTTCAATGCATCCTCCCAGGTAAATACAACATCCTTCTCCCTGTTATTCTTAAGGAAGGTATAAAGGATCGCTCCCATGCCGACCTTCCTTGCAACCTCTTCCTTGTTCTCCAGGTTCGGGTTCTTGTTCTCTATTACCTCCAGAGTCTTGTGAACAGCCTCATTGATTACATCCTTTGCAAAAACAACATCGCCTTTCCGGGTCGAGAGCTTCTTATCCGCAAACTTTACAAGGCCGTGGCCTATATGCACGCAGTTCTTGGACCACTCAAAGCCCATAAGCCCCAGGGTGCTGAAAATCTGGTTGAAATGCAGCGACTGTGTGCCTCCGACAACATATATGTTCTTGTAGAAATCATAGGTCCTTTTTCTGTATATAGCTGCAGCCAGATCCCTTGTGGCGTAGATGGTAGCCCCGTCAGATTTCAGTATGAGTATCGGAGGCAGGCCGAACTGCTCCAGATCCACGATTTTCGCTCCGTTGCTGTCCTTAAGCAGGTTTTTGTCGCGAAGCATCTGGACAACCTCATCCATCTTGTCACTGTAGAAGCTTTCTCCTGCATAGGAGTCAAACTCAACGTTCAGTGTTTTATACAATTCACTGAATTCTCTGAGACTCAAATCCTTAAACTTCTGCCACTCCCTGGTTACTTCAGGGTCCCCTTCCTCCAGCTTCTTAAAGTTAGCCCTGGCTTCATCCTCCAGAGTGGGGTCCTTTTCTGCTTCTTCATGGAATTTGACATAAATTCTGAGAAGTTCATTTATAGGCTCCTTCTCAAGTGCTTCTTCATTCACCCATCTCTTATAGGCTGATATCAGCTTGCCGAACTGGGTTCCCCAGTCCCCGAGATGATTGATCCTTATGGTGTTGTAGCCTGAGTGTCTGTAAACCTTCTCAAGAGCACTGCCCAGCATCGTATTGAAGAGATGACCCACATGAAACGGCTTTGCTACATTAACGGAAGAAAATTCTACTATAACATTCTTGCCTTTGCCATCTTCATTGCTTCCGAATTTCTCACCCCTGGTTAATACTTCATCAACAATCTGCTTTATGTATTCGCCTTTGTTAATGAAGAAATTCAGATAGCCTCCTGCTGCCTCAGCCTTTTCAACTACACTGTCGGCCTGCACCTTCCCGGAAAGCTCGGCAGCGATCATATTGGGTGACTTTCTCATAACCTTTGCCAGCTGGAAGCAGGGGAAGGCATAATCCCCCATGTTTGCCTGAGGTGGAATCTCAATAAGTCCCATAATTTTATCTAATTCCATATCCACTAAACCACTTATTCTTTTAGCAACTTCCACTTTAAAATCCATACATATCCCTCCGATATCATTTATTATATATAAAATTAATTATTAAATACTTATATAGCATTACATAGTCACAGTGTATCAGGTTTTTGCTCCGTGCCTCGTGCTTCAGAAAGCCTTCGGAGCTTTTTACGGACGGCCAATAGCCGTCCCTACGCCCCCCGCAACCCCGGAACCTCGCAACCTCGCAACCCGGCGCAAGCCAAATAAAAAAACTCCATCTCAACAAAGAGACGGAGTTACCGCGTTACCACTCTAATTGGCAGATTGCCAGGTGTGCATCACCATGAGCAAAAGCCCTCTCAAACCTTTATCGCAGGCCTGCGTCCGGTTTACTTGAAGCTGCTGCCTTTTTGACCGGAATCTCCCCGGCTCTTTTCACAGTGTCACTAGTGCCGGGCTTTCACCTTGCCCCGGCTCTCTTTGAATAATGACCTTCCACTACTTTTCCGGATCATAGAAATGCAATATGAATATTTATATTTTATTCAATTATATAGAAATAGTCAATACTTTTTGTTAGTCACCGCTCTATTTCCATCCGGTCGATGATGAAGCTTCTTTCCAGGGATATGCTGCTGCTGTTGCCTCCGCATTTGGGACAAGTCATATTATCACCTCTTGCAAAAACCAGTCCGCAGCGGCGGCATCTCTCTGCCGACTGACCATAACTTATATATATATCTGCCTTGCCGGCGGCAGTACCTCTGAGAATATTCTCCAGGTAAGCTGAGGTATTACCTCTGAAATACATCCCTTTGCCCGCCGTCAGCCATATCCTGCTTATTCTTTTTGCTCCGTTCTGTGCCGCTGTATCTTCTATAACCTTGAGAAAAGCTTCTGTTAAAGGAAACTTCTCCATTTTTCCCTTACCCCCTTTTGTACAGGACTTCAGTAAAATATATGCCTGTACATCAGAGGATATTCGCAAAAAAAACCATCCCGGAAGGAGGATGGAAGATGGAGGTTTGGTTAAATTCCGGGATGGTTATTGTTAATTATTTTACGCAGGCAGCTCCTCTTAAGAGTGCTTCCTTATTGAGTGGAATGACGCTGGCCTTTTTGCCGGTGAATATTTCGGTAATGATCTCCATTATGGTATCTTCTTTTGCAGCGCCTGATAATGCAAGGTATGCTCCCAGCATGACCATGTTGGCGATTTTTCCCGTTCCCAGCTCGTTTGCTATATCATTTGCAGGTACATAGTAGATTTTGATATCATCTCTTGTTGCTCTCTTGTCTATTAAAGAACTGTTTATCAGTAGTATTCCACCTGGAATTACATCGTTTTCAAATTTGTCCAGTGAAGGTCTGTTCATTACTATAGCTGCTGTTGCTTCGGTTACTATCGGTGCGCCTACAGGCTCCTCTGATATTATCACGTTGCAGTTTGCTGTGCCTCCACGCATTTCGGGGCCGTAAGAAGGCAACCATGACACATTTTTCCCTTCCTTAAGAGCTGCTTCAACAAGTATTTTTCCCATAGCCATGACTCCCTGCCCTCCGAAGCCTGCCATTATAATTTCATGTGCCATTATTTCACCTCCTCAGGATTTCTATAGTTTCCAAGCGGATAATATGGTATCATGTTTTCTTCAAGCCATTTCAATGCTTCTACAGGAGTCTTGCCCCAGTTTGTCGGACAGGTGGACAATACTTCTACCAAGGTAAAGCCCTTGCCTTCCATCTGAGTCTGAAAAGCCTTCTTTATAGCCTTTTTCGCCTGAATTACATGCTTTACATCATGTACAGAAACTCTTTCAACAAATACCGCCTTAGGAATGGTTGCAAGCATCTCGCTTACCCGGAGGGGCATGCCGGCATGGTTCTCGTCCCTTCCGTACGGTGCTGTGGTTGCCTTCTGTCCGACAAGGGTTGTCGGAGCCATCTGGCCGCCTGTCATACCGTATATTGCATTGTTCACGAATATTGTGGTTATCTTTTCGCCTCTCATTGCCGCATGGACAATCTCAGCAGCGCCTATTGACGCAAGGTCGCCGTCGCCCTGATATGTGAATACGGCGGACTCAGGATTGACCCTCTTTATACCAGTTGCAGCAGCCGGAGCCCTTCCGTGAGCTGCTTCCTGCATATCACAGTTAAAATAATCATATGCGAAAACAGCACATCCGACAGGTGCCACCCCAATGGCATTATCTAAAAGATTAAGCTCATCAAGCACTTCTGCCACAAGTCTGTGTATTATTCCATGAGTGCAGCCGGGACAATAATGGAAAGGCTTATCAGTCAGTCCCTTTGTTTTTTCGAATACAACTGCCATTACTTTGCACCCCCTAAAATCTTCTTGGCTTCTTCAACAATCGCCTTGGGAGTCGGAACCATTCCGCCTGTTCTTCCATAGAAATGCACCGGCTTCTTTCCGTTCACACCCAGCCTTACGTCCTCTACCATCTGCCCCATGCTCATTTCAACAGTCAGGAAGGCTTTTACGCTGGCCTGCGCCGCTGCTTCCTCAATGGCTTTGTATGGGTATGGCCATAGTGTTATAGGTCTTATCAATCCGGCCTTTATTCCATCTTTTGCAAGGGAATTTATTGCATTCTTAACTATTCTTGCAGTTGTTCCATATGCTGTGAAAACGATCTCTGCGCCTTCCAGGTTGTAGGTCTCGACCTTCAGCTCATTCTTTTCTATTTCAGCATACTTTTCAAACAGCTTGAAGTTATGCTTTTCACATTCAGCAGGATCTATGAACAAGGAGTTAACAACGTTAGGTTTTCTCATCCCTTTGGTTCCCACTGTAGCCCATGGTTTTTCCGGCAGGCTTCTCTTTTTTATCTCGGTGAATTCCACCGGCTCCATCATCTGTCCTATCATACCGTCCCCGAGGATCATTACAGGATTCCTGTACTGGTCTGCTATGTCAAAGGCCTCCTGTACCAGGTCAACAGCTTCCTGTACCGACGACGGTGCAAGTACTACCAGCTTGTAGTCCCCATGTCCGCCGCCCTTGGTGGCCTGGAAATAATCCGACTGTGCAGGCTGTATCCCGCCGAGGCCAGGGCCCCCTCTAACTATATTGACTACTACGCAGGGCAGCTCTGCTCCTGCTATATATGTTATCCCTTCCTGCTTCAAGCTTATTCCCGGGCTTGATGAGGATGTCATTACTCTCGCACCGGAACCTGCTGCTCCATAAACCATATTGATAGCAGCTACTTCAGATTCTGCCTGAAGAAAGCAGCCACCGTCGATCTGGGGCAATCTCATCGCCATGTACTCTGGTATCTCATTCTGTGGTGTTATAGGATAGCCGAAGAAAAATCTGCAGCCCGCTTTGATTGCTGCTTCAGCTATAGCCTCGTTGCCCTTCCATAATTCCTTAGCCATTTAAGCTTCTACCTCCTCTTTTTATCTTTCTACTTTTATAACAACATCAGGACATATCCTTGCACAGGAAGCACATCCCGTACATTTGTCCATATCCTTGACTGTAGCAGGATGATAGCCCTTGACATTAATCCTGTCCTTGTCCATGACAACTATTTTAGCAGGACACACTGTGGTGCAAAGTTCACAACCCTTGCATCTGTTCTCATCAAAAATTACCTTACCCATTACTTAACCTCCTTATAATTTTATGAATAGTAACATTGTTTGCGCTGTAATCAGTCTTCCCATGGCTTCTTCATGTAAATGTCTATAGGGAACACCTCTCCTTGAAGCCCGTCTGGAAGCATATCAACAAACTTCTTTTCAACAACCACATATTTTATGGGAAGTCCCAGAATCCTGGAAACATCCTCGCACAGTTTCTGTCCCTTCATTATGTCCTCCACTGTAGTATTACCGCAGAGGTGGGTATTATTGACCAATGCCGTTACCTTTTGCCTGGAGCCGTCCTCTATGGACCTCAGGTAGCTTATGGCTCCATCAACGGTACTTGTCTGATGCCTGTTGGCATTAAGTACAAAAAGCATTTCATAGGGTTCCTTGTCAAAATACTCATGATACCTTCCCAAAGCCCTTGCACCTACCTTGTCTCCGCCTACATCCAGCACCACCTCATAGGAGGTATCCTGCAGCACTGAATATATTTCGGGGGAAAGAGCGGGCAGGTCCCCAGACAACCCCTTTATTGAAGAGGATATGACCCTTATTCCCTTTTCTGCAAACTGTGGTTCTATCTCCCTTGAACGGAAATACGGATTCACAATGTCCAGGTCAACTATTGCAGTTTTTTTACCTGTCCCTGCAAGTCCGAAGGTATAATTGACAGCGAACTCTGTCTTTCCGCTGCCGTAATGTCCTGTTATTATTCTGATTCTTTTTTCATTGAACATATTATCATCCCTATCTGGCTCGTGGCTCAGAAAACCTTCGACGCCTATTCTGGCGAACACTGTTCGCCCCTACAGCCCTGAATCCCGTAACCTGCAAAGCCTTTCCCTAAATCTAGCGACTAATGACTAGTAACTTACACGTATTCCTTCGCATTTTCCTCTTTACGAAGTACTCTCAAGCCTCCCTCGGCAAGGGCTATCATTTCGTCCTCACCGGGATATATCCTTACATCACCTATGAACTCAACCATTTCCTTTATCCAGCCTGTAAGAAGCTTGTCATAAGCAAGACCTCCGGTAAGGCACACTGCATCCACCTTGCCTTCAAGCACTGCGGCACAGGCTCCTATCTCCTTGGCTACCTGATATGCCATTGCCTTATATACAAGCTCTGCATTCTTGTCACCGGCTTCTATCCTTTTTTCGACTTCCCTGCCGTCGTTGGTATCCAGGTATGCTACAAGGCCGCCTTTACCCGTCACTTTCTTTTTCATTTCATCTATTGTATACTTGCCTGAAAAGCAGAGCTTCATCAAACCGCCGACAGGCAAGCCTCCTGTTCTTTCAGGAGAAAAGGGGCCTTCACCGTCAAGAGCATTGTTAACATCCACTACTCTGCCCTTTCTATGTGCGCCTACAGATATTCCGCCCCCCATATGGGCAATGATGAGGTTCAATTCCTCATATTTCCTGTTAAGGTCAGCTGCTGCCCTTCTGGCAACAGCCTTTTGATTCAACGCATGAAATATGCTTATCCTCTTTATCTCAGGCATACCTGAAAACCTTGCCACTTCATCCATTTCATCCACCACTACCGGGTCTACAATATATGCCGGTATGCCAAGCTGAGATGCTATTTCACTGGCTATTATCGCTCCCAGATTTGAAGCATGCTGTCCCATCGGTGCGTTTTTAAGATCTTCCAGCATTTTCGCATTTACGCTGTAGGTACCGCCTTCCATGGGCTTCAGCAATCCGCCTCTTCCCACAACTGCACTAAGTCTGGTGATATTGATTCCATTAGCATTCAATGTGTCCAGTATGACGTTCTTCCGGAACTCATACTGGCCGATTATCGTACTATAAGGACCAAGCTCCTCGTTTGAATGTCTGAGCGTCTGTTCCAGCACAGGCTTTTCATTGTCGAATATAGCTATCTTCGTCGATGTGGAGCCCGGATTAATGATCAGTAATCTGAATGTCTCCTGCATGACCAAATTACTCCTCCTCAAAATATATTATAGGCATTTCGCCTTATGGACGGCCACTGGCCGCCCCTACATCCATTCATGTACGGGCGATTCATGAATCGCCCCTACCTCAGAAACCTCGTATCTCGTATCTAAATATTCGCCATAAGCGCTCCTATGGCAATGGAATTCAGCTTGGCTTCGTCGGAATCGGCACGGGAGGTCAATACCACCGGAGCCTTTGCGCCTACTATTATTCCTGCATTCTTGGCCCTGGCAAAGAACACCATTGATTTGTAAAGCATATTCCCTGCTTCTATAGCCGGAACCATCAATATATCCGCATAGCCTGCAACAGGATGGTTTATTCCCTTGTGCCTGGATGCTTCCACCGATACTGCGTTATCCAGGGCAAAAGGACCACCGACAGTACAGCCTGTAAGCTCCCCAGTTTCGTTCATTCTTACCAGCTCTGCCGCATCAATGGTTGCCTGCATCTTGGGATTGACCTTTTCCAGCGCTGCCAGCATGGCAACCTTCGGATTGTCATTTCCCAAAGCGTTAGCTACCTTCACGGCATTCTCCACTATCTGCTTCTTCTGCATAAAATTCGGTGCAATATTCATTGCTGCATCTGTTACATAGAAAAGCCTGTCATAGCCCGGTACATCAAATACTGCGACATGGGAAAGCACATTCCCGGTTCTTAGTCCTATTTTCTCATCCAGCACTGCTTTCAAAACCACAGAAGTATCAACAAGTCCTTTCATAACGATCTGTGCTTTGCCTGTCGAAACCAGTTCAACAGCCCTTCTGCATGCCTTATCCTTTTCTTTAATGTCAATTACCTCAAATTTATTTATATCCACTCCGCAATCCTTAGCGGCTTTTATAATTTCATCCCTGTCACCAACCAGTATTGCATCTGCAATCCCCAGGTCCTTTGCTCCGTTGACTGCCCTTAGAACCTCAACATCCTGGGCTACAGCCACTGCAATGATTTTAGGTCCCTGTTCCCTGGCAGCCTTAATGATCTCATCAAAGGCTTTGATCATCTATTTCACCTCTTCCTCGTAAATCTTCGCTTCCTCTTCACCCTTAAGCACTCTTGCAGCGCCTTCTGCAAGCGCCTGCATCTCATCTTCTCCTGCATATACCTTGACCGGTGCTATGAATTCCACTCTACGGCTTATCCTGCCGCACAGAAGCCCCGAGTATGCCAGGCCTCCGGTAAGGAGGATCGCATCAACCTCTCCTTTTAGTACAGTTGCCATTCCGCCGATTTCCTTCGCTATCTGGTATGCCATTGCATCAAATACCATATCTGCATTTTTATCCCCTGCTTCAATCATCTTTACCACATCTCTGGCATCATTCGTTCCAAGATATCCTACCAGTCCTGCCTTGCCTACCAGCTTTTTCTTCATTTCGGCCTGAGTATATTTACCGGAATAGCACATCCTTATGACATCTCCGACAGGCACCCCTCCTGCCCTCTCAGGTGAGAAAGGACCTCCGTCGTTGGCATTGTTCACATCAACTGTTCTTCCTTTTAGCAAAGGTGCTATTGATATTCCTCCACCAAGATGGGCTACTATAAAATTCAGCTCTTCAAGACCTTTACCCATATCCCTGGCTGCTCTTCTGGCAACAGCCTTTATATTCAAAGCATGAACCAGAGACTTTCTCTGTAATTCGGGCATCCCGGAAATTCTGGCTATATCATCAAACTCATCTACGGCAACAGGATCTACAATAAATGAGGGTATTTCCTCCTTATCGGCTATTCCTTTGGCAATTATCCCCCCAAGGTTCGAGGCATGCTCCCCCTGTACACCGATTTTTAAATCCTCAATCATTTCCCCGGTAACTTTGTAGGTACCTCCGGGCATCGGCTTCAGGAGCCCGCCTCTGCCAACCACCGCAGATAGACTTTCAGTGCTGATACCTGATTCCTTCATCCAATCCAGTATCATATCCTGCCTGTACTCATATTGATCAGTGATTTTTTCAAATTTGGCGATCTCCTCTGCAGAATGACTGAGATTCTTCTGGAGTATGTTTTCCTCGCCCTTAAAAATCGCCACCTTTGTAGAAGTTGATCCAGGATTGATTGCCAATATATATTCTCCCGCCACTGTCTCACCGCTCCTTAAATTTATTCTTGTTTCATGTTACGCATTTCGCGATCCGGGAAATGGCTTCGAAGATTTACCCGAATACTCGTATCTCGTATCTCGTATCTATATTTATACTTATGCAAATAATGTGCCACAAACTTTGTCAAAAAAAACAAAAACCTGCGTTTCCGCTTATAGCAAGGAAAACAGGTTCAAAATTCTTTATAACGTTTGTAAATATTTTTGAAATACCTGTATATGAGTACAAAATTTAGAAAAATATGAACAACCGATATTTATTTTGCATATAATTGCGTGCAAAATATTGCAAATACACTTTACTTTTGCAACTTTTTGCACGCAATTATATCATCATACCGGACTTCACTCAAGTCCGTATTTCTCCAGTTTATAGTACAGACTCCTCAGCGATATGTCCATAAGCCTGGCTGCTTTAGTCTTGTTATTACCGCACTCTTTTATGATCCGGGCTATATACTTCTTCTCAGCCTGTTCAATGATATCCTCCAGGGTCATAGCGCTTCCCTCATCGCTTTCATACCGGACAACAGGGATATCACCTTTTTCTACAAGCCTTTCAAACTGCGGGAGATGGGTTTCCAGTATTACCATATCATTTATTTTCATATTTATTATGGAACGGCCTATGACATTCTCCAATTCTCTGACATTCCCCGGCCAGTTGTACTCCTTAAGCTTCTGCACAGCTTGATGTGCGATATCCTGAACATTGCGCCCGTACTGTTGATTGAATTTCTTTATGAAGAATATGGACAGATCATAAATATCCCCTTTGCGCATCCTCAGGGGCGGGATCTTTATAGGCAGCACATTGAGCCTGTAATACAGATCCGCCCTGAACCTGCCGCCGTCTATTGCCGCTTCAAGGTCAACATTAGTAGCAGCTATGACCCTGACATCTATGTTTATTGATTTGTTACCCCCTACTCTTACAAACTCCCTTTCCTGGAGCACCCTGAGAAGCTTTGATTGAGTACCCTGGGGTATCTCCCCTATTTCATCAAGAAAGATAGTACCTCCACTGGCTTCCTCAAAGAGACCTTTCTTTCCGCCTTTTTTAGCCCCGGTAAAAGCTCCTTCCTCATATCCGAATAGTTCTGACTCCAGAAGCGTCTCTGGGATCGCTGAACAATTCACCCTGACAAACTTTCTATATTTCCTCTCACTCGCATTGTGAATGGAATGGGCAAATATCTCTTTGCCGGTACCGCTTTCGCCTCTCAGCAATACAGTCACCGGGATTTCTGCAGCCTTCCTTGCTTTTTCTATTGCCGCCAGAAGCAGCGGGTCCTTCCCTATTATATCTTCAAAGGTGTACTTGGCTTCCAGGCTTCTTATGATATCCTTGGCATTCTTCAGCTCGCTGGTAAGCTTGGTTATCTCCGACATATCGTGTATTACTCCCACGCTTCCCCGCAGTTCCCCGTCCACTATTATAGGAGCGGCATTGACCAGTACCTCCTTATGAGCAGGTCCTACCTTCATAAGAGCACCCTTGACAGGTTTTTTTGTCTTGATTACCTTCATATGTATGCTCTCGCCTTCTGCTATATCAACAGTGGCAGGTTTTCCTATGACATCCTTTTCCGGCAGTCCGGTTATCCTGGTATAGGCAGGGTTGATCATTACTCCCAACCCCTTCTGATCCACAACAGATATGGCATCCTGGGTAGAGTGAAAAATCGCCTCAAGCATGCTTTGCATTTCCTTCAGGTTTGTTATCTCCTCCGCAAGCTCTATAACGTCCGTGATATCCCTGAATACTGCAATAGCTCCTATTATTCTGCCTTCCTTGTCCTTGACAGGCATCCTGTTGGTCACTATTTTGATGCTGCCGAGATTCTGCTGCCTGTTTAATTCCGACTCACCGGTTTTCAGTATATAAGGCAGTCTTGTATCCAATACCACATCAGCCACATACTTCCCCAGCGCATCCTCCGCATTTGTTCCGGTGAGCCTTTCAGCAGCTTTGTTGAACAGTGTGATTATGCCGTCGGAATTGACAGCGATCATCGCGTCATGAGTAGAGTTCAGTATCAGTTCTATATCTCTTTCCATAAAAAAACCTTCCTCACGAATCTTTTATATACGGGAGCCTAAGAAAAGCCTTCGAAGTCCGTACGGGCGATTCATGAATCGCCCCTACTCCTGAGACCTCGCACCCGTTTATAATGGCCTAAAGGTTTGTATTATCCTTTCAGCGGCCTTCATGCCGTCTACTGCTGCACTCATTATTCCCCCTGCGTAGCCCGCACCCTCACCTATGGGATAGAAATTCCTCAGGGTTTCACTTTCGAAGTTCTCCATCCTGACTATTCTAATGGGCGCAGAGGTCCTCGTCTCAACCCCGGTAAGTACAGCGTCACTGTCTGCAAAACCTTTTATCCTTCTGTCGAAATCCCTAAGGGCCTCCTTCATGGTAAGCGTCACATATTCAGGAAGGCACTGATGCAGGTCAGAGGGCTTTATCCCAGGGGTATAGCTGGGTTTGACCGCGCCTGTTGCCTGAGATACCTTTCCCAGAAGGAAATCCCCTACCAGCTGCACAGGGGCATGGAAATTCCTGCCGCCCAGTTCATATGCCTTACCCTCCCAGGTTCTCTGGAACTCCACCCCTGATAAGGGGTGACTGCTTCTGAAGTCCTCGGGAGATACCGAAACAACCAATGCGCTGTTTGCATTCTCCTTATCTCTTTTGTATTCACTCATCCCATTGGTGACAAGCATTCCTCTCTCTGAGGCTGCAGCCACCACCTGGCCTCCGGGGCACATGCAGAAGCTGTAGGCAGCCCGTCCTGTGGTATTGCTCCTGGTGGTAAGCAGATAATCCGCCGCTCCAAGTACCGGATGTCCGGCAAAGCTGCCGTATTGGGCTTCATCAATCATGCTCTGCAGGTGTTCGATCCTCACTCCTATGGAGAAAGGCTTGGGCACAATATCCACACCTTTGTCGAACAGCATGGAGTATGTATCCCTGGCACTGTGACCCAGTGCTGCTATAATGATATTTGATTCAATGGTCTCCTTACCGTTTACAACAACAGCCCTTGCGACACCGTTATCCGCCAATATGTCTGTGACTTTGGAGGAAAACCTCACCTCTCCTCCAAGCTCTATAATCCTGTTCCTGATATTCTTAATCACATTCTTCAGTATATCGGTTCCTATATGAGGCTTGCTCAGGTATAGTATCTCTTCAGGTGCGCCTTCATCTATAAAGGTTTTCAGGACCGTGCCGATTCTTTCATCCTTTATTCTTGTTGTAAGCTTTCCGTCGGAAAAGGTGCCTGCCCCTCCCTCGCCAAACTGCACATTGGAATCTTCATCAAACACACCATGTCTGAAAAATGTGTTTATTGCCTCTGTTCTTTTATCTACGTCACTGCCTCTTTCAAGTATAAGCGGCCTGTACCCGTGCTGTACTAAAATTAAACCGGCAAATAATCCTGCCGGTCCGCTGCCTATTATTATTGGCCTGTTATTTATTTTTTCACTGCCATAGACCAGCTCTTTTTTTAAATTCTTCCGGTCTGTCTGCTCATTAAGCATTATTACATCCTTTACCCTGCGGTACTGGGAAAGGCTTATGTCCTGCGCCAGCTCAACCTCTGCGGAATACACTACCAGAACATCCTTCTTGTTTCTTGCATCCACAGATCTTCTCAGAATCCTGATGCCCCTTATATCCTTCTCACTTATGCCGAGCCTGCCGGCAGCAAGGAACCTGACCATGTCAAGGTCACTGCCCGAAGTAATCTCTCTGACAGGCTGCTTCAGGTTATTTATCTCAAAACGCACTTAACCATCTCCATATTCTGCAAACCATTGCTTAAAACGTTAGTTTTTAGTCGCTAGTCACTGGTCGCTAGTCTCTAGATTTTGGGTATTCCTTATTGGCATAAGTCTAGCCCAGCCTTCGAAGCTCTGTCCTAACCTGGTGACTAGAGTCTAGCGACTAGGGACTTATTGCGTGCCGCTCTTCTTCAGTACTACTTCCACCTGGGCCGGAGTTACGCTCATGACTTCGACCCCTTCCGGTGCCAGCCATAACAGATTCATGACATTTGTACCTTCTACAGCGTCCTTCAGGTCCACGTAAAACTTGACGGTACTAGATGCATCAAGCAGCAGGCTTTCTCCGCCTCTCAAAGCTGCAATCATGCCGGCCTTTATACTTTCCGGCTCCAGGCCTGCCGCAAGGTTCACATATTCAATGTTTTCTATTGTCACTTCCTGATATGTGATCTTTTCAATATCAACAAATATGCTTACTTTTTCATTGACATTCACAAGCTCGATACCGTCGGGTAATACAAGCCTTACTTCCTTTGATACATCTGCAGTTCCCTCAGTAATATCAATTTTCTCTGTTTTCAAGGAATTTATACCTGCAAGGGCTTGCTGCTTTCCGGTAATAAGTATTTCTCCGGGCTGTACGGAAATACTGTTTACCATATATCCTGCAGCCGGCTGCCCGGAAAGATCCATTTCCAGGCTTACACGCTTTGTGTTTTCTATAGGAATGCTTACTTCTACAGTACCGGGATCTATAGAGATGCCCTGGATATCCTTGCCGCTTTCATCCAGTACTCTTACAGGCAGGATCTTCTTCACTTCAGCATTCACACTGGCGATATCCACATCAACCCTGACATTCTTAATTTTGTTGATCTGGGATTCCGCGCCCGTTATGACAACATCATTAGGCGCTAATACCGGTGTCATAGCCGCCAGCCCCTGAGACGGGTTGCCCATTATATTCACGGTTACACTTTTTTGTATACTTACTCTTGGTTCAAGCACTACCTTCAGGCTTTCTATAGATTTCATCAGAATATTGACGCCTTCAGGAATGCCGTTAATGTTGATTTTTACAAAGTTCTCACCCTTCAGTCTGTGGCCTTCCAGGTCGGCAATGGCATCGACCGTGGTCTCATTAAGCTTATCCAGCACATCCTTTTTACCCTTTATCTTCAATGTAAGCTTAAAGTTATTGGGATCATTGACCATCACCATATTGCTTTTCTCAAGGAATACAGTATTAACCAGCCTTACCGGAACTATAATCTCCTTTGTCATCTCAGGATTCTGCTCGGTAATCACATAAAACCACAGCAGCAGTGCCAGCATAACAGAAAGTATCCTTATTGTTATATCCTTATTCAATAACTTATCACTCATTTCTGCTACCCCACTTCATCCAGATAGGAGCTTTGTTCTCTTTGGCTTTATATCCATTTTTGATTATTTCCTTCAGTGATTTGGTATCCAGATATCTTGACAGCCTACCCATCTTTGAAAAGGATACTACCCCTGTCTCTTCTGAAACTATTATTACAAGGGAGTCGGATATCTCAGTTATACCTATTGCCGCTCTATGCCTGGTGCCAAGCTCCTTGCTCAGATTCTGGCTCTGGGTCAGGGGCAGGAAGCACCCTGCAGCAGTTATCCTGTTTCTTCTGATAATAACAGCGCCGTCATGAAGAGGTGTATTCGGAACAAACAGATTCACCAGCAGCTCATTTGTTACTATGGAGTCCAGCTTGGTGCCTGTCTCTATGTACTCATTCAGACCTGTTTCCTGCTCCAGCACTATTATAGCGCCGATTTTATTCTTTGAAAGGTGTGTCACAGCGATATTTATCTCGTCAAGCATGCTGTCGATCTCCTGATCAAGCAGTTCACCCTTCACGAAGAACTTGCCTCTCCCAAGATGTTCAAGTGCACGCCTCAGCTCGGGCTGGAAAATGATCAGAATTGCAATAACTCCTACTGTCATGGCATTTTTCAGCAGCCAGTAAACAGCGTGGAAGCCCAGCAATTCACTAAGCTTGGTCGCAATTATAAGCATGGCTATACCCTTAATAAGCTGCTCCGCCCTGGTTTCCTTTATTAAATTCATTACCTTATAAATTATAATGGCGATTATTCCGATATCCACATATGTATTCCACATTTTAAGATATGGAAGCAGCTCCTTAAGCTCATTCACTTTAAAACACCTCTTATGATGCAATTTTTTTCATACTTTAATTATATAATAATCTTCCAGTTTTTAAATATTACAAATATGTTTCATTTTCATTTAGATACGAGATTCGAGATTCGAGACTCGAGTGTTAAGCACTGCCTTCGAAGTCCTTCCCTAGCCCTCGCATCTCGTATCTCGTATCTCGAATCTAGAAAAACAGATGTGTTACATACTGATCCAATATTACAAGTGCTCCTACTGCAAAGACATAATATGAGAAATATTTCATGCTGCCCTTTTTAATCAGTATTATCATAAACCTTACGGAAAAATAGCCTGCGATTGCCGCTGCAATGGTCCCCGCGGCAAGCGGAAGAGTAATGATGCCGGCGCCTCCCGCATCCAAAATATCCTTGACCTGGAAGGCTGCAGCACCCAGTATGGCTGGTATCGACAGCAGAAAAGAAAACTTGGCTGCAAACTCCCTGTCCAGGTTTCTCATAAGGGCACCTGAAATAGTAAGTCCCGACCTTGAAATGGCAGGCATGATAGCAGCTCCCTGCATGATCCCTATGAAAGCAGCATCCAGATAAGAGGTCTCATGGATATGCTTCCTTCCATTGTTAAGCTTTTCCGCAAAAAGGATTATCAAACCGGTGGCTATAAACTCAAAACCTAATGTGCTGCCGGTCTTGTACATTGCCTCAAAGGAGTCCTTGAACATGATTGCTATGATACCTGTTGGTATGGTACCTGCAACCAATAACCATGTAAGCTTCTGAAAGGGCCTCCTAAGCAGAGAAAATATATCCTTCCACAGCACCGTCACCACTGCTGCAAGTGTTCCCACGTGTACCATGGTATCAAACATAAGCGTCGGTTCATTTATCCCGAATATCTTTTGAAACAGCACCAGATGTCCTGAGCTGCTTATGGGCAGAAATTCCGTAAGCCCCTGTATGAGTCCGAGTATTATTGCCTGAATTGTGTTCATCTTTAAACCTCCTAGTGATTATTAACACAACACATATCATATTACATTATTCAAGGTGTTAAAAATCACAACCTTGATTCAGTGCCTCGCGTGCCCAAGAAGGGATATACGTTACGAGGCACTATATATATACACTGATATGTATACATTATAATTATGATACAATTTTCGTCATCATTCAATATATCTTCAGCAGTATTCATAACTGGTATTTATGTCCTAGTGATTATTAACACATCAGCTTTCATACCCCTCAGTGTGTTAAAAATCACAACCAATGCATTTCGCGAAATTCATTTTACATTCTTATTCAAATTTCGCGTAAATGCTTCCTTAGTTGTTATTGAATTCGCACTTCACCCAATGGGAATACTTTTGTGCGATCAATATTGACTCAGTGCCTCGCATGGCTCAAGAAGGGATATACTTTACGGGGCACTATAAAAGACAATTTGGGTGCGTTGCTTAGCAAAACACCCAATGACGAACAACCATATATTTAGACGAATAGAATTAGAATTTTCTTTCAAGCTGATCATTGATTATTTCAATGATTATTTCTTTTCCTATAGAGTCCGGCAGTTCCCCTGCACTTTTCAAAGCCTTATGTATATACTTCTCTGCAAGATTTTTTGATCTTTCAATAGCCTTTGAAGCATTCAAAACCTCATACAACGACTGACCCTTGTCCTTGTGCATCCTGCTCAAAGCCTCCATCACCTGTTCTCTGTATTCAGAACGGAGCGCATAAATTATCGGTAAGGTATATACTCCCTGTACAGCATCGCTTAAAAGAGGCTTACCCACCTTTACCTGATTTCCGGTCAAATCCAGTATATCATCAACTATCTGGAAAGCCATTCCTATATTGTTACCCAGCACCCCCAGCTTACTCACAAGCTTTCTTGAACATCCCGCCTTATAAGCGCCCATATACAGACTTATGGCAAATAACGCTGCAGTTTTTCCGCCTATTCTTTTAAGGTACTGCTTGACAGTGACGTCAGCGTCAAACCGCTGCTCATTCTGGGCTATTTCACTGTCACATATATAAGCTGAAGCTTTTGCCACCTGTTTCAGCATATTCAGGTCGGCATGCTCAGCTACCAGCATGAAAGCACGGGTAAGAAGGAAATCACCGCTGTATACTGCCACATCCTTGCCCAGAACAGAGTGCACCGTTTCTTTCCCCCTTCTGAGCTTTGCGTCGTCTATTATATCATCATGTATCAGAGTGGCCATGTGGATTATTTCCAGAGCCGCAGCCGTGCTGATTATTTCATCTCTGTCGTACTCACCAAAGGTACCTCCCAGTATTGTAAAAGCAGGCCTGAGTCTTTTGCCGCCGCTATCAACAAATCCCATCAAAGCTTCTTTAACCGTTTTATTTCTGGTTCTTAAAGATTTTTTAATAGTATCTTCTACAGCCTCCAGCTCTTTCTTTAAAAACTCATTATCATTCCACATCTGTATCACTTCCTATCCTGAGTATGTGCTTCATTGGTCTCAATGTATATTGTACAGCAAATCCTATAAATAATCCGGTGATCACTGCTGAAATCAGAAGCAGAGGAAGGTAATAAAAGAGCTTGGCATTCTGCACAATAATACTGGCCACCAATATCTGACCGACGTTGTGAAAAATAGCTCCTATCACGCTTATTGCAGGCAAGCTGAAAAGGCTGTTGAACCTTTTATACATTATTGCCATTGCCGCAGTACTTATCAAGCCTCCTATCAGGCTATATATGAAAGCTGAGACTCCTCCGCCGAATACAGAACCCAAAAAGGTTCTCATGGCTACAATCGCCAAAGCTTCTTTAGACCCGAAAAAAACTATTGCCATAAGGGATATGGCATTTGCCAGACCTAACTTGATTCCCGGAACCGGTACAGGTACAGGAATCATTCTTTCCACTATATGCAGTATCAGCGCCTGGGATACCAGAATCCCCAGCAGCACCATTTTTCTTGTTCTATTCATCACCATTCTCCTAATTAAGCATTTCGCGAAAAAACACTTTACATTCATAACTCAGATTTCGCGAAATGCTTCCTTGTTGTTATTGAATTCGCACTTTGCCCAATAGGAATACTTTTATGCGTTCAATATAAACATCAATATGAAACATCATCAACTAAAGCTTCCTCTTCCCCCTCAATGTATACGACAATCTTATTGGGAAGACATACTATACTTTGTCCCACTCTGCTCACCAATCCGGTTTTCTGACACACCTTGTCAGGGCAAATTACGTCACTGACGTAAGCTCCATTTTCATCAACCATAATATCTATATATTTCCCGTTTTTAAGATCTATATGGATTTCCTGCCGCTTCATGCCTGCTTTCATCGGAATTGTTTTATATACGCTTCCGTCAGTCTCTATCACTATCTGCCTCTCATCCTCCGACTCGCCCAGCTGATATACCGCAAACCAGGAAATCAGCGCTGCGACAAGTATAAAGATAATAACCAGATCTCCTTTTTTTACTTTCATAGCTCCTCCCTATTATTATCGAATTGGCACCGTTAAGGAATATTTTGTTTCGCTATATAATTTATTTCATCAGTATTATACAATATAAAATGCCTATAGTAATAGTATTGGTTTATTTATTTTTCGTATAATGCTATATGCTGTAACAAAGCCCAATTACTGCTATAACAGGTTACAGCAATCGTTTCATACCGAGTGAATTTAATTATCATTATTAATTTTATTGTTGCAATAATATTAATGTATCATATAGAATTAGATATGTAAATTTATTTAAATACATATTAAATAATTTCTTCACAATAATTTGGAGGTGCCATTTTGATACAAAATAAAAAAGCAAATCTGCTTGTCGCTTTGACTATATTAACTTCAATCCTGTTTTCCGGATGCCAGGCCAAGACACCCGCGGCTCCAGCAACACCCCTGTCAAAAACAAGCTTTCTTCTTGGAACGGTTGTTGAAATAACCGTACATGACAAGCAGGATGAAGAAATACTGGATAAAGCTCTTG
>Ga0196971_1000501_pt1 | contig 28232 bp, 21 predicted proteins | sample S1v_1013CmetaG_FD_148660 | JGI IMG/M metagenome (GOLD analysis project Ga0196971, IMG submission 148660) | Soil microbial communities from Anza Borrego desert, Southern California, United States - S1+v_10-13C | ecosystem: Environmental > Terrestrial > Soil > Desert | place: USA: California...
CAGGCGAGCGGATCGCCTCGCCCGTCAGCAGGAATGGCATCATGTAGAGAAGCTTGGCGAAGTCCTCGCGCTCGAACAGCGCCTCCATCTCCTCCCATTTGCGCGCCGCCGCTTCCGCTTCGGCGCCGGCAAGCTTCGAGTTCTCGATCAAATCGCTCTTGATGATATCGGCGCTGGAGAGCGGCGATCCGCGCTTGTTCAGAGTGTGAAACACCGTCTGCGCACAGCCGCGTTCGTCGGCATCGACCACGTTCAGCGTGCAGCAGCGCGCCACGTAGGACATGAAGGCATCGAGTTCGCGGTCGTCGTCGATCTTGGCCATCTCGGTCTCGATCGTGTGCGCCGCCAAGGCGAACAAGTCCTTCGACTCGTTTCCAGTTTCCTGCGCCCGCGCCAGCGCCTTCATCTGCCCCGGCTCTTGGACCATGCCGCGGAAATAATTCGCGTCCTCGTCACGCAGCAAGAGCCGCGGCGCATCGCCATCGAGGATCAGCGTTTGGTAGGGCTTGGCCCGCGCCGGCATGCGGTCCCGCGCATAGGCGAACAGCATCGTCAGCGTCGCCAAACGCTGCTGACCGTCCGAGATTTCCAGCTTGCCCTTGTTCTTCACCAGCACGATCTGGCCGATGAAATAGAACGGCGCCTTGCGGTCATGCGCGGCGCGCAAATCCTGGATCAGCTCACGCACTTCGCTATCGGTCCAGGTGTACGGACGCTGATAGCGCGGCACTTTGAGATCCGGCTTGCGCGTCAGCGCCCCGCCCAGATTCAAAATCTGCGACGAAAGCCCAAGCGGCGTATTGCCGAACGCTCCTGCCATGCCCCGCTCCCCGTGTTTTGTGGGTTATGTTGTGCGCCGGATCGTTACCGCCGCGAGCCGATGGCGCAATGCGGCGTAAGCATTCTGCGCACGCTAAGTGCAGCGGCGTCGCTGAAACAACACGACTAGCAATAAGCTCGCACCGAGGACCGCCGGCATCTTGCCGGCCTCGGTTGTCGTTCTGCTTAGACCGAGGCCGTATCCGCGATCGGCGTCGCTTCGAACCCCGGCGCCGCGCCAATCTCCGCAAACGTCGCGAACCCGCGCGAACGAAAGGCGGAGTACAGTTCCACCACACCGCGCGCATCCGTGAATCCCGCGCGCCGCACGCGCACCGCGCCTTGTTCTGCGATCAGCACATGCGCCACCCGCCGGGCGATCGCCTCGCCGGAATCCAGCCACACCACCGGCCGCGGCGCCGCCTGCGCCAGCTCCTGCGCCAGCAACGGAAAATGCGTGCATGCGAGCGCGATTACATCGATCTCCGCCCCGCCAGGCGCGCCGAACAGCCCCTCCATCGCCTCCGCGAGCGCGGCCGGATCGTGCGGCTCGCCGCGCAGCTTGCGCTCCGCCGCCTCCACCAAAGCCGCCGAGCCGAACCGCACCACACGTTTGTCCGCCGCGAATTGCGCAATCAGATCACTGGTATAGGCCCGGCGCACTGTCGCCGGCGTTGCTAACAGGCCGATCACTCCGGTCCGCGTCAGCGCCGCCGCCGGCTTGATCGGCGGCACCACGCCGACGACCGGTATTGCAAGTCGTTCGCGCACCGTATCAAGCGCAATGGTCGAGGCCGTGTTGCACGCAACCACCACCGCATCCGGCGCCCATTGATCCACAAGCCGCTGCAATAAGGCCGGCACCCGCGCCCGCAATTCGGCGTCCGACTTCAGCCCGTACGGCAGCCAGGCATTGTCCGCGGCATAGTCCAGCTCGAGCGCATGTCCCGACGCCGCGATGGCGTCGAACACGGAAAGCCCGCCGACGCCGGAGTCGAATACTAACACACGCTTCATCGCGTTAACCATTTGGGCAACCGACCATCGCCCTCAGTTATTAACCAATATGCTGATTTGCGTTTGCTTTTGCTCATTTGCAAACGGCGCGAAGCAGTCCAGCACGCATCTGTGGAAACCAGTCCTTAACCGAGTTTGCCGGAATCATGGCGTGGGTTAGTGAGACTTGGTGGGGTTTACGTCAACGCGCCGCGGCGCGCGTTTACAAACGGGGTCGGAATCATGAATGCGATCGGCAAATCGTCCGCGATTTTCGTGACGCTGTCGGGTCTGTTCTGGGGCGGCTGGATCGTCGGCTCCCAAACGCCTGAAGGCCAGGAGGCCATCGCCCGCGCCTACGCTGCCTATGAGGAGCAGCAATCGGCCGCCAGCGCCAACCTGTTCGATTCGACCGCGCTGCGCGCCGTCGTCTGCGGCGATCCTGCCAGCACCGAGCAAAAGCCCTGCCTCGCCGTGGTCGCGGCCGGTCGCATGTTCATCGTCGACGCCGGCTCAGGCGCCGCCTCGTCGCTCACCCGCCGCAACATTCCGATGGAGCGTCTCGCCGCCGTCCTGCTGACGGATGCCGATCTGCCGCAAGTCGCCGATCTTAGCGCCGTTTATGGCGCCTCCACGCACGGCCGCGCCGATGCGCTGCTGCCGGTCTATGGCCCCGCGGAAACGCAACGCCTGGTCGATGGCCTGAACCAAGCCGGCGGCTTCGACGGCGCCTCGCGCGGCCTGCAAGCCTGGGGGCCATCGCCTGAGCCGGGCCGCTCTGTCATCGTGTTCGAGGCTGACGGCCTAGTCGTCTCCGCTTTCACCACGCAGGAAGACGCGTTCGAAGGCCGCGTCGGCTATCGCTTCGACTATCGCGGCCGCTCGATCGTCGTCGGCGGCGACGGCCGCGTCGCCACCGCGTCCGCCGCGCGCGACGCCGACATCGTACTGCAAGGCGCTGAAACCCAGCGCGTGGCGCAAGTCACCGGCGCGTTCTCGGCCGCCGAGGCCGCCGCCAACGCGCAAGCGCTCAACACCGGCATGATGATGCTCACCGGCGCCGACAACCAGATCGCCGCGCAAACGCAAGTGGCCGAAGCCCGCGCCGCCGGCTTCGACGAGGTCGCCGCCGCCCGCGTCGGCATGCTGGTCGAACTCCCGCTCGCCAACAGCGAAATCAACGTCCGCCCGCTGTAAGCGACGCACGGCGAACACCGAAAGGGGAGCCCTACTAAGGCTCCCCTTTTTTGCGCGCAACCTTCCCGCCGTCGACAAGCTCAGGCTGACGCCAGGAGCCATAGCATCGCTCTTTCAGGCGTCTCCTGAGCCTGTCGAAGGGCGACGCCGCGCCGGCGGCAAGCAACAGTCAGCGGATGGACTCGCGATCCTCCCCTACTAAACTCCGCGCCCGATGCGCGCCGCTCTCCTCGCCCTCGCCGCCCTCTTTCTGAGCGCCGGCCCCGCCGCAGCGGACCGGTTCTCGCTGACCTATGACGGCGTCGGCCTCGGCTTCGTGCCGCTGGGCGGCGTGACGGTAGACGCCGAGGTCACCGAAGACCGCTACGACATCAGCGCGACACTGGAATCACGCGGATTATTGAACCTGTTCGAGCGCACCAATCTGACCGCGCGATCGTCCGGCACGATTAGCAACGGCGTCATCCGTTGGCAGAGCTACGACCTCGATCACCATTACAGCCGCAAGCGCCGCGTCATCAGCATGCTCGCCGGCGAAGACGGCGCCATCACCACCGCCATCGAACCCAATTATCGGCTCTGGGGCGATCCGGCCACGACCGACGAACAGCGCCGCCGCTCGCGCGATCCGCTGTCGAGCATGGTGGCGATGTCGATCGATGTCGGCCAGACCCGCCGCTGCTCCGGCGCCTACCCGACCTTCGACGGCCGCTTCCATTATCTACTCGAACTGGCCGGCGGCGAGATCGACGAGTTCGACGATGCCGGCTACGAGGGCGAAGTCTTGAAATGCTCGCTCGCCTACATCGCCGTCGCCGGCTTCGAGCGCCGTGACGCGGGCCGGCGGCGTATCCCGCACGGCGAAGTCTGGTTCGCTTTGATGCCGGACACGACATTCGCACCCGTCGTGCGCATCGCCACGCCGCTCAGCGCTGGCGGCGCCACCATCCGTCTCGCCAGCTTCCGCCGCGCCCGCGTCGATGTGCAACTGACGTCCACACCTTGAACGCCCGCGTCGCCGCCGCCGAATTGTTGATGACCGTGATGGATCGCGGCCGTGCGCTCGAAGATGCGCTCGACACCGTCCCAAGCTTCAACGCCCTGCAAGGCCGCGACCGCGCTTTCGCACGCGCACTCGCCACCGCGGGCCTGCGCCGTCTCGGCGGCGTCAACGCGGTGCTCTCGCGCTTTCTCGATCGCCCGCTGCCGGAAACCGCGCCGCACGCCCGCGCGCTGCTGCATATCGGCGCAACGCAACTCCTGGTCCTTGGCACGCCCGCGCACGCCGCTGTCGGTGAAACCGTAGCAGCCGCAAACTCGCTCTCCGAAACTCGCGGCTTCGCCAAGCTAATGAACGCCGTGCTGCGCAAGGTCGCCACCAACGGCCCGCAGCTCCTGCAACAACTCCCGCCCGGCGCCGACCTCCCGCCCTGGCTCTACACACGCTGGCGCGCTGCCTACGGCGACCCCGCCCCCCGCATCGCCCAAGCCCTGCTGCAAGAACCGCCGCTCGACATCAGCGTGAAGAGCGAAGCGGAAAGCTGGGCCAAACAACTCGGTGGCGTAGTGACGCCGACAGGCAGCGTGCGCCTTCTCCCCTTCTCCCTTGCGGAGAAGGGTGAGGAGCGGTCGCCGCAGGCGATCGATCGCACAGCGATTGAAGCTCCGAACGGGGATGAGGGGCGTTCCGACACGCAGGCGCCGGATCACTTGAACGCCCCTCACCCGCCGGCTTCGCCGGCGCCCTCTCCGCAAGGGAGAGGGCTAGTAGACTCACTCCCCGGCTTCAACGAAGGCGCTTGGTGGGTGCAGGACGCCGCCGCCGCTTTGCCCGCACGTCTGCTCGGCGATGTGCGCGGCAAACGCGTGCTCGACCTCTGCGCCGCGCCCGGCGGCAAGACGCTGCAACTCGCCGCCGCCGGCGCGCACGTCACCGGGGTCGACAAATCCGATGCGCGCTTGAATCGCCTGCGCGAAAACCTGGCCCGCACCAAACTCAGCGCCGAAGTGATCGCCGCCGACGCGCTCGACTTCCGCGCCGAGCCGTTCGACGCCATCCTGCTCGACGCGCCCTGCACCTCGACCGGCACGCTTCGCCGTCACCCCGACGTCGCCTGGCTCCGCCGCCCCACCGATGTCCGCGCCCTGGCCAAGCTGCAAACCAAGCTGATCGAAGCCAGCGTCAAGCTGCTCAAACCCGGCGCGCCGCTCGTCTACGCCGTCTGCTCGCTCGAACCCGAAGAAGGCCCCGGCGTCGTCGCCGAAGCTTTGCGCAACGGCTGGCGCCGCCAGCCGCTCACCGACGAAATTCCAAACCAATTCATCACCGCCGACGGCGACCTGCGCACCCACCCCGCCCACTGGCCCGAAATCGGCGGCCTCGACGGCTTCTACGCCGCGCGTCTGGTACGCAACTAAGCGCCGCGGGAACCCGTTGCCTTGCGCCCGCCTTCCCCCGCCGCTAGCAACAAAGCCATGCCGCACACGCTGATCGCACCCTCCATTCTTGCCGCCGACTTTTCCAAGCTCGGCGAAGAAGTGCGCGCCGCGGAGGCAGCCGGCGCCGACATGATCCATATCGACGTCATGGACGGCCATTTCGTGCCGAACATTTCCATCGGCCCCGTCGTGGTGAAATCCATCCGTGCGTACACAAAGCTGCCGTTCGATGTGCATCTGATGATCGCGCCGGTCGATCCCTACATCCAAGCCTTCCGCGACGCCGGCGCCGACATCATCACCGTGCACCCCGAAGCCGGCCCGCACGTGCACCGCACTTTGCAAGCGATCAAAGCCACCGGCGCGAAAGCTGGAATCTCGCTCAATCCCGGCACGCCCGCCGAAGCGATCGATCCGGTCATCGATTTGATCGATCTCGTTCTGGTGATGAGCGTAAACCCCGGCTTCGGCGGCCAGAGCTTCATCGAAACCGCGCTGCCCAAGATCGAAAAAATCCGCACCAAGATCGACCAAAGCGGCCGCGACATCATCCTTGAGGTCGATGGCGGCGTGAACGCCAAGACCGCCCCGCGCGTCATCGCTGCTGGCGCCACCGCGCTCGTCGCCGGCACCGCCGTGTATGGCGGCGATCCCTCCGCCTACGCCGACAACATCAAGCGGCTGCGGAGCGCAGCCTAAGCCAGTGAACGCGCCGGCCTCCCCGCGGCCACCCCGGCCCATCGCCGCGAGCGAGCATTGGCGCGCAAACCCGTTTCATCGCATGCGCTTGGGCGACGCCGCCGCGCCTGACCGCATCCAACGCTGGGGCGCCGATCCGCGCGTCGGCAATCTAGAACGCGGCCGCGACATTCTCTCCGGCCGCTGGCGCATCGGCGCCGAGCACATACGCGGCGAGGTCGCTTCGCCGTGGGGGCTTGCGCATCCCTCGCGCCACTTCACCGCGCGGTTGCATTCGTTCAGCTGGCTGATCGACCTCGCCGCGCTCGGCCCCGTCGCCGACGAGCGCATCGCGCAATTGGTCGATGAATGGGTCAACGCCTTCGGCGAGTGGGACGAGATCGCCTGGGATCCCGAACTCACCGCCGAACGCGTCTACGCCCTGCTCTGCTGGGGCCGCCCCGCCTTCGAGAACGGCGCGCCCGATCGACGCCTCGCGCTGCTCAAATCGCTGGCGCGGCAAGCGCGTTTGCTGATGCTCGCGCATGGCGAATTGAGCGAACGCCATCTCGGCTCAATCAAAGCCGGCGCCGCCCTCATCCTCGCCGGCGCGGCGGGCCTCGGCGATGCCGCCCGCCTCGCCGAACAGGGCGAGGAAATGCTGATCGAAGCCTGCGCCAAGCAATTCTTCCCCGACGGCGGACACATGTCGCGTTCGCCGGAAGCGCTCGCCAAAGCCTTCTTCGACATGATCACCGCGCAGGATGCGCTAGCCGATCCTCCGCAGATCATGCGCGACACGCTGCCGAAGCTCGCCAACATGCTGCGCATGCTGCGCCTCGGCGATGGCGGCCTCGCCTGCTTCCACGGCGGCTCGGCCAGCAGCGCCGCCTCGATCGACGCCGCGCTCGCCCGCTCAGCCGGCGACATCCGCGCCTTCCAATTCGGCAACCACATCGCCTTCCACCGCATCGAAGGCAGCGCGCTCCGCGTACTGTTCGACGTCGGCGGCGCGCCCCCGCTCAACTACGCCGAACGCGCGCACGCCAGCGCCCTCGCCTTCGAAATGTCGAGCGAGCAAGAACGCCTCATCGTCAATATCGGCGCCGGCCGCGAGCTCGCGCCCGACGCCCGCCAAGCCGCCCGCGCCACCAACGCACACTCAACGCTCTCGCTCGGCGATGCGCTCTCCGCCACATTGGAAGACCGCCGCGGCAAAGGCAGCCCGCGCCTCACTGGCCCCACGCTCGACGAAGTCCGCCGCTCCTCCGACGAAAGCGGCATCACCGTACAAGGCCGCCACGACGGCTACCGCGCCTCGTTCGGCCTCTTCCACCGCCGCTATCTCTTCATCGACAATGACGGCCGCAACCTGCGCGGCATCGACGAACTGATCCGCCCGCAAAAACACAAAGGCCCAACGCCGAAAGGCGAAGTGCCGTACATGATCCGCTTCCATCTGCACCCCAGCGTGCGCGCGACTTTGGTCGAACACCAAATGGCGCTGCTCGAAACCCCCGCCGGCCAAGCCTGGCGCCTCCGCACCGACGCGCCGCTCATCAACATCGAGCCCTCCACCTATTGGGGCGGCCACTTCCCCCGCGACACGCACCAGATCACACTAAGCGGCGGCGCCGATCCGTTGGGGCACGGCCTCTCCCCACCCAACCGCATCCGCTGGGCGCTCGCGCGGGCGAATTGAGCTCGCTTCGCACCGCACGCAAAATTCAGCGTCCCTTCTCCTGGTGAAGGAGAAGGTGGCGCGAAGCGCCGGATGAGGTTTACCGGCGGGTGCAGGAAATGGCGCAGCCCACTCAATCGTCGTCCGCTTTTCGCCGTTAGCCGACCTTGCGAATAGCGCTCAGATAGTCTGGGGTTCCGATGCCAATCTGCGCCCACACCGGGCGTGTGCTGGCACCGTCTGACGCGTGATGATCATATTGCTCGTCAGCTTCCCAGAGCGTGACGACTTGATTGCAAAAGGTGTAGCCTCCATCGCCAAACGGCGGCACGGGCCCAACCTCGCTTTTACAAAATAGCTCGAACACTTCGGCGGCGGGCGTGTTGAATAAATCAACGCCGTGAAACAAAAGGCGAAACCCAGGTGTGCTGTTGGCTCCAATGAACCAGGCACAGCCGCGATCATCGAATTCCACCTGGATTGCGTTCCCGCTGGCGAAGTAGTCGCTGCTCCCATGATCGGAACGCAATTCGACACCGCTCACTTTAGCCGCGTCCCGCACATCAGCACGTTGTGCTCCCAGCGAGAATGGCCCGATTGACGACAGCGGGGTTAAAACGAACTCCATTGGCTGTCGTTAGCGCACCTGCGCCACTGTCTGCAAAGGGCCAACAAAAGACACGCGCACTATCGGGGCCGCCTGCAAACCTCATCCGGCCCTGCGGGCCACCTTCTCCTTAACCAGGAGAAGGGACGCTCACTTCGCCAGCGACAGTTTGGTGCTTCGGCCAACGGCCGCAATCTATCCCCACCCGCGCGCCGCCTTTCCCAACAAAATCAACGCCCGCGCAAAAAATCGCGCGAATCTATCCTCCCCCTTCAAACCTGAGCGATACTGCACCCATCCCTCGCAGGGAGTTCTCGTTGCTAGCCGAGCAATTCAGAAGCGAGGGCCGCGATCGAGCGTGAAGTGGAGCGAAACAGCGCGAAACGTCGATAGGTTGGAGCGCGGGCCTTCAGGCCCGCATGCGCGCCGGAAGGCGCGCGTCCAACCAACGGGCGCCGAGCTTTGTCCTCGCAACACGGAAGCCCGCGGGAAAGCAGCGTAAGGCGCGAACCGCGGGAGGACACCGGGCTCATAGGCAAAGCCCGCACGCGATCGGGGACCGATCCAGGAGAGTGAAACACCTCCCCATGACGGCCCGATCGAAAACGATCGCCACGGGGCGCGTGCGACGCGCGGCGTTGTTCAGCGATGATCAGCGCCCCAACAGAGACTAACTCGGCGCATCCCACGCGCCCCGTCTCCCACTCGTGCGGCGCTTCGATGCTCGGAGCGCCAGGCGCCCAGCCGCGCCCGGCGCGTCGATATTCCTGCAATTCCAAATTATTCCAATTGTATTCAAGGCATTCCTGCCGAATGACTGGAGCGCCGCGATGCAAAGAGGCGACATGAAATTCGGCGAATATCTGAAGCAACGGCGCAGCGAGCTTGGCTGGACGCAGCCTGAAGCGGCCGCCAAAGCGGGCATCGAACAATCTTATTTGTCCAAACTCGAAGCCGGCAAATCGATGCCGTCGGAAGAGGTTTATCAGCGGCTTGCGGACGCCTTCGCCATCGACCTCGACCACATGGTCAGCGCGGTCGCATCCGGCGAGTTGGAGCGGTTGCGCGACATCGAAGCCATCCGCACGGGTCTCGTCCAACAGCAGCAGCACAGCAAATCGGCGACGCGCCGCTGGCTGTTCGCCGGCCTTGCCATGCTCATTCTCGGCGGCGGCTTTGTCGGTCTCGCGCAAACCGATCGCGGCGGTCTCGCCGTGCACTACATCTATCAATCCAGCGGCGTGATCCTGCCCGGCGAAAGTCTCGACGTCTTTGCCGGTGTCGATGACGAACCCGATCCGGCAGCACGCGATTACGCCGCCCGCATCGCCCGGCGCGATGCGCTGATCGCTCGCCTCGACGAACAAACGAAATCAGTCGCCGACATGCGTGGACCCACCTTTTCCGAGAGCGTGGCGGAGGGAATGCGCCTGTGGAGTCTGGTCGGCGCTTCTGAGCGCCCTATTCCGGCTCGCTACGGCTGGGCCTTCGCCCCCGGCTTGGCGCTCATCATCGGAGGACTTGGATGCTTCTTCATCAGCTGGCGCCGGCCATGAGCAAACGCCTCGCCGCCGCACTCCTGGCCTTCGCGCTGCTCAGCTGCGCCACAAGCAGCGACCGTGCGCTGACCGGTCCCGCGCTCGACGCACAGATCGAAGCGCTGATGGCGCGCGAGCAAGTAGTCGGCGTCGCCGTCGCCGTGATCGAGCGCGGAGACATCACCCATGTCGGCGCCTACGGTTTGCGCAATCGCGAGAACGCGCTGCCGCTCGAGACCGACACGATCATGTACGGCGCCTCCGTCACCAAAGCGGCGTTCGCCTACATGGTGATGCAGCTGGTCGACGAAGGGCGCCTCGAACTCGACCGCTCGATCGCGGATTATCTGCCGCGGCCGCTGCCCGCTTATGAGGATTACGCCGATCTCGCCGGCGACGAACGCTGGCGTCAGCTGACGGCGCGCATTCTGCTCACGCATCGCAGCGGTTTGGCCAATATGCGCTTCCTCGAACCGGACCAGCGTCTGCGCTTTCATTTCACGCCGGGCGAGCATTACGCCTATTCGAACGAAGGCTTCTGGATTCTGCAAACCGTGCTTGAGCAAGGTCTCGGCCTCGACATCCGCGCCGAAATGCAGGCCCGCGTTTTCGACCGCTTCGGCATGACCCGCACCTCGATGCAATGGCGCGACGATTTCGCCGACAATCTCGCCGACGGCTACGCCACGGACGGCGCGTTCGAACCGCACGACCGCCGCGACAACGTCGCCGCCGCCGGCTCGATGGACACCACCATCACCGATCAGGCGCGCATGTGGCGAGCCATGTTCGCCGGCGAAGGGCTCTCGGACGAGATGCGCGCCGAATGGGTGCGCGCGCAGTTTCCGATCCGCACGGCGCAGAAATTCCCCACCATCCAATTCTTCAACAGCACCGATCCGCGCGGCGACGCGATCGATCTTGCCGCCTCGCTCGTCGGCGAAACCTGGCAAGGGCCAAACGGCCGCTACTTCTCCAAAGGCGGCCACAACGATTGGACCGGAAATTTGGTCATCTGCCACGAGACCTCCGAGTGCTGCCTAGTGATGCTGGGCAACAGCGTCCGCGCCGAAATCATCTTCCCGGAAGTCGCCGCCCTGATCCTCGGAGAAACCGGCTTCCCGTTCTGGTGGATTTATCCTGAGCTGCAGAATGACTCCGCGTCGCATTAAGTGCGGTGAGCGCTCGTTCGACTCCCCCTCCCCTCGAGGGGAGGGGGTTGGGGGGCGGGGTGATGCGCGACGTGAGACGATTTCACACCGTGCGCCGCTTGCCGGAGCAGCGCATTAGACCACACTGAAATCAGCATGATTCCGGAGGGCGGCGCTTCACCCCGCCCCCCGCCCCCTCCCCTCTAGGGGAGGGGGAGATTAGAGACCAACCATGACCGACATCCTCCCCATCAAGCGCGCCCTGATCTCCGTCTCCGACAAAACTGGGCTCCTCGAACACGCCAAAGCGCTCTCCGATCTTGGCGCAGCCCTCGTCTCCACTGGCGGCACGCACAAGGCCATCGGCGATGCCGGCCTCAAGGTGCAGGACGTCTCCGCCGTCACCGGCTTTCCGGAAATGATGGATGGCCGCGTGAAGACGCTGCACCCGAAAGTGCACGGCGGCCTGCTCGCGCTGCGCGACAACGCCGAGCACGCTGGCGCGCTGAAGCAGCACGGCATCGAAGCGTTCGATGTGCTCTACGTAAATCTCTACCCATTCGAAGCCACCGTCGCGCGCGGCGCCGATTTCGACACCTGCATCGAAAACATCGACATTGGCGGCCCGGCCATGATCCGCGCCGCAGCGAAGAATTACGGCTTCATCGCCGTCGCCACCGATGCCGAGGACATGGAGGCGATCCTCGCCGAAGCGAAGCAACATGGCGGCACCACACTCGCATTGCGCAAAAAGCTCGCCGCGAAAGCCTTCTCGCGCACCGGCGCCTACGACGCGGCGATCTCGTCCTGGTACGCCGAACAACTGAACGAAACCGCGCCAACGTGGCGCGCCTTCGGCGGCAAGCTGAAGCAAACCTTGCGCTATGGCGAAAACAGCCACCAAGGCGCGGCGTTCTACACCAATGGCGAACAGCGCTTCGGCGTCGCCACCGCAAAACAGCTGCAGGGCAAGGAGCTCAGCTACAACAATTTGAACGACACCGACGCCGCGTTTGAACTGGTCGCCGAGTTCGATCCGAAGCAAAGCGCCGCCGTCGCCATCATCAAGCACGCCAATCCGTGCGGCGTGGCGCTAGGCGCCGATCTCTCGGAAGCGTACGCCCGCGCGCTCGAATGCGACCCGGTTTCGGCCTTCGGCGGCATCATCGCCGTCAACCGCAAACTCGATAAAGCCGCGGCCGAGCGCATGATCGATATCTTCACCGAAGTCGTCATCGCGCCGGATGCGGATGAAGATGCGATCGCCGTGTTCGCGAAGAAGAAGAATCTACGCCTGCTCGTCACCGGCGGCCTGCCGGCGCCGAACCAGCGCGCGCTCACCTACAAGACGCTCGCCGGCGGCTTCCTGGTACAAGACCGCGACATCGGTCGCGTGACCAAAGACGATCTCAAGATCGTCACCAAGAAAGCGCCGACAGATGCGCAGCTGCGCGACCTCCTGTTCGCCTTCACCGTCTGCAAGCACGTCAAATCGAACGCGATCGTTTACGCCCGCGACGGCCAAACCGCCGGCATCGGCGCCGGCCAAATGAACCGCCGCGATTCGGCCCGCATCGCCGCCATCCGCGCCAAAGAAGCCGCCGAAATGGCCAAGAAAACCGGGTCGCTCGCCGATGGCTCAGCCTGCGCCTCCGACGCCTTCTTCCCGTTCCCTGATGGTTTGCTCCAAGCCGTTGAAGCCGGCGCGACCTCCGTCATCCAACCCGGCGGCTCGATCCGCGACGACGAAGTCATCAAAGCCGCCGACGAAGCCGGCATCACCATGGTGTTCACGGGGATGCGCCATTTTCGGCACTGATCTTGTTGGACCGCCGGCGTCTCGCCAGCGCAGTTCACTAAGCGTCGCCGCGCGGCTTCTGCTGAGTCAGTGTCGCCAGCAATTCGAGTTCACGCGCGTCCTTCTCGCGAAAGTGCTTGCCGATCATGACAACGAGTGCGGCGATCGTCGCGACGATCAATGTGTTGACGATCACCGGCTTAGCGATGCTTCGATAGATGTCGGAGGCTTGGGGCGATGCGAAGTCAAACCCGTTTTCGAAGACTCCCGCTTCGTACGCCAAGGCCGCGGCCTGAGCGCTCGCCACGAACACCAGAAAGATGAACAAGCCGCGCCAGCTCGGGCGCCAAGCGCCGAAGACAACTGCGACAATAATCGCGACGACCAGCATCGGCGTTACCGCAGCGCCGTCGGCGTCGCCCGCGCTGGCGCGGCGAGCGCCGCATCGATCGCAGCGCGCACTTCTTCGCTCGTCGGCTCGGTCCGCGTCGGGAACGCGGCGATCAGGCGGCCATCCCGCCCGATCAGCAGCTTATGGAAATTCCACTGCGGCACCGCCGCTTCGCCGAGCTCAGTCTCGGCCCAAGCATAGAAAGGATGGCGCTGATCGCCGACCACATCCGTCTTCGCCGCCATCGGGAAGGTCACGCCGTAATTCAGCGTGCAGAATTCCTGGATTTCTTCTTCCGAGCCCGGCTCCTGGCTCATGAAATTGTTCGCCGGCACGCCGACGATCTCGAAGCCGCGGTCATGATACTCGGTGTAGATCGCCTGCAGCCCCTCATATTGCGGCGTGAACCCGCAGCGCGAGGCGGTATTGACGACCATCACCACTTCGCCCTCGAACGCCGTCATCGGCACGCGGTCGGTAAAGAGGCCATCGAACGCGAACTGGTAAGCCGTGGCGCGATCAGCCGCCGCCGGATCGGGTGCAGATGCAAATGCAGTGCGCTGGGCTTCGACCGCAGCCGCGACGGCCGCTTGCCGCTCGGCCGCGACGTCCGGCGCAGGCGGGGCCGGCGCTTCATTGCAGCTGACCAGTGCCAAAGCTGCGCCAACGAGTAGTATGCGCCGGATCGTGTCCATGAGCCTCTCCTCCACCGCCAATCTGGCCCAAGCGCGGCCGCGCCGCCAGCCTTGCGTTGGCGGCGGCCTCCGCTCCATCTTTGTGGCGGCCGCATTCATTCTCGGAGCTTTGATGCCCGCCCAAGCTTCCGCCGAGAGCCTCCAGGCGCGCATCGAGCGGCTCGAACCGCATTTCGGCGTGCATCGCCCCGAGGCCGGCGGCCGCACCCCGGTCGTCATCATGCTGCACGGCTGCGGCGGCCCGCGGCCGTTCATCAAGGAGATGGCGGAACAAGCCACGCGCGCCGGCGCTGCGGCGATCGTCGTCGATTCGTTCGCCCCGCGCCGGATCAGCCGCGTCGCCGCGTTCGCCACCGTCTGCACCGGCGCACGCCTCCAGGGCCGCGAACGCGCCGGCGATCTTTACGCGGCCATCGCCTGGGCGCGCCAGCAAGACTGGGCCGATCCTGACCGCATCGCCGCAATCGGCTGGAGCCATGGCGGCTGGACCATCATGGACGCGCTGGCGCTGCAATCCGGCAGCGAAATGCGCCGCGCCACCGGGATCGAAGATCTTGGCGATGAGCCGCTGCAAGGGCTCGCCCGCACGATGCTGGTTTATCCCTACGCCAATGTCGGCAGCCTGTGCGGCCGGCGCGATTGGCGCATGACACCGGCGAGCACGGCGATCATCGCTCAGCACGATTACATAGTCGGACCCACGCGCAGCGCCATCGAACGCCAGCGCGCCCGCGGCGCGCCTATCGATATCGTGCTGTTCGAAGGCGCGACGCACGCCTTCGAGGACGAAGACGCCGAAGATCCGCGCGTCCGTTACAATCCCGCCGCCACCCAGCGCGAACACAATATGCTGCGCGAGATGATCGCCGCGCTCTAGCGGAGCGCCGCAACCAACGCGTTCATCTCAGCCTGGATCAGCATCAGCTTCGCGAACGTCCATTGCCCTTGGGCGTTGAGTTCAGCGAAGGCGCTGCGGGCGCGCTGGCCAGGCTGGCCGAGCGCCGCGATCCAGCTCCGGGCCGCGCCGCTGATCCAGTCAGCGTCCGCGTTGCCGGGCGGCTTGCCGATCGCCGCCGCGGCGGCCTCGGCCAAGCGCACCTGCACTTGCGCAAACTCCTCCGCCGCACGACGCACCACCAGGCGGTCCCAGTGCTGCTCCAGCGTCAGCGAACTCGCCGCGTCGCGCAGCACGTCTAAGCCGAGTTCGGCGCCGATGACGCAATGCAGGCGCGCCGCCTGCTGCACCGGCCATTCCGACTTGCGGGCCAGGTCGGCAACGTCGAGCGCCGTCGTCATGGGCGTCAGCAAAGCTGCATCGCGCGCCAACTCCTCCGGCGCGCCGGCCTCGATCAACGCCGCTTGCTTGGCGCCGACATGCACGCGTTCGATCTCGCTGATTTCATTCCAGACGTTGGCGCGCTGCGCCGCGACCGCATCCTTGTAATGGGCGACAACGTCAAGCACCGACGGCGGCGCCTCAGTGTCGAACCCGGCGTTGCGGGCGAGGTAGGTCGTGAGCCGCCGGAGCGCGACGGTGACGCGCTGATGCAGCGCCGTCTGAGCCGCGGCCGGCGCCTTGTTGTCGAGCGCATTGATGCGCGCGACCAGCGCCTCAAGATCGTAGATTCGCCGCGCCGCTTCGAACGAGAGCGCGATGGTCACCGCATCGGCGCGGGAAAATTCCATCACCCGGTCGATAAAGGAGGGCCCGCAGCGATTGATGACATCGTCCGCGAGACGCGTGGCGATGATCTCACGGCGCAGACGGTGCGTCTGCATCTGCGCTTCGAACTTCCACAATTCGCGCGGGAAGTAGGTCTTCAGCGTTTCGGCGAAGGCCGGATCGTCCGGCGCTTTGGTCGCCATCAGCGCATCGAACAAATCGATCTTGGCATAGGCGACGAGCTTGGCGAGTTCTGGGCGCGTCAGCCCCTGCTTTGTCTCCCTGAGCGCCGCGAACTCACTGACCAGCGGCAATCCCTCGACCCGGCGGGCCAGCTTGCCCGCCGCTTCGAGGCGATGGATCAGGCGTTCGTGGCTATCGAGGTCAGCCGCGGCGCTGGCCTGCGCCAAAGTGATGGCGCCGGTCTGGTTGTAATTGTCGGCCAAGACGAGCGTGCCGACTTCCTCGGTCATCGATTCGAGCAGCTTGTCGCGCTTGTCGGCCTTCAGCGCGCCGGTGCGGATCGCGTCGCCCAGCAGAATCTTGATGTTGACCTCGTGGTCGGACGTATCGACGCCGGCGGAATTGTCGATCGCATCGGTGTTGATGCGCCCGCCGTGCCGGGCGAACGCGATGCGCCCCTTCTGCGTTACCCCGAGATTGGCGCCCTCGCCGACCACCGAAGCGCGGACATCCTCGCCATCGACACGGATCGCGTCATTGGCTTTGTCGCCGACGTCGGCGTGGCCCTCGCTGCGCGCCTTGATGTAATTGCCGATGCCGCCGAACCACAGCAGCTCGCACTGGCTTCGCAGCAGCGCCGACATGAGTTCGGTCGGCGTGACGGAGGACTTATCGAGCCCGGTAAGCGCGGCGATCTCCGGGCTGATGTCGATCGACTTCGAGCTGCGCGGAAAAACGCCGCCGCCCTTCGAAATCAGCTTCTTGTCGTAGTCCTGCCAGCTGGTGCGCGGCGTATCGAACAGGCGCTTGCGTTCGATCCAGCTCTTTTCGACGTCTTTGGGGTTCGGATCGATGAAGATGTCGCGGTGATCGAACGCGGCCAGCAGACGGATCTTGCGCGACAGCAGCATGCCGTTGCCGAACACGTCGCCCGACATGTCGCCGACGCCGATGACGGTGAATTCCTCTTCCTGAATGTTCTTGCCGATTTCGCGGAAGTGGCGCTTCACCGCCTCCCAGCCGCCGCGGGCGGTGATGCCCATGCCTTTGTGATCGTAGCCGACCGACCCGCCCGACGCGAACGCGTCGCCCAGCCAGTGGCCGTAATCGGCGCTGATGCCGTTGGCGATGTCTGAGAATGACGCGGTGCCTTTGTCCGCGGCGACGACGAGATAGGCGTCATCGCCGTCCCAGCGAACAACGCTTTTCGGTTCGACGATGGCGTCGCCGACAATGTTGTCGGTAATATCGAGCAACCCGCGCAGGAACGTTTTGTAGGCTTCGACGCCGGCTTCCTGATAGCCGGGCGCGCCGCGCGCCGGCAGGCGCTTGGGATAGAAGCCGCCCTTGGCGCCGACCGGCACGATGATGGCGTTCTTCACCTGCTGCGCTTTGACCAGATCGAGCACCTCGACGCGGAAATCGTCGCGGCGATCTGACCAGCGCAGGCCGCCGCGCGCCACGGGGCCGAAGCGCAAATGCACGCCTTCGACCTGCGGACTTGCGACCCAGACTTCGCGATACGGCTTCGGCGCCGGCAACTCCGCCACGGCGTGCGAGTCGATCTTGAATGACATGTAGGACTTCGGCTGCCCGTCGGCGCCGGGCTGGTAATAGTTCGTGCGGCGCACGGCCTTCACCAGATGGCCGATACGCCGGAGCGCGCGATCCTCGTCCAGGCTGACCACTTCATTGAGCGCCGCCTCGATCATGAATTCGAGCTTGTTCGACCGCGCTTCGCGCGTCTCCATCGTCTCAGGCAAATTCGGATCGAAGCGCGCCTTGAAGAACGCCAGGATCAGCGCGGCGATCTTTGGATGGTTCGCCAGCGCCTGTTCTTGCACCGCTTGCGACGGATCGAGGCCGGTCTGCTGGCGGAAACGCGCCAGCGCCCGCACCAAAGCCGCTTCGCGCCATGAGCAGGGCAGCGCCAGGATGAGCTTGTTGAAGCCATCGCTTTCGGCGCGGCCGGTCCAGATCGCCGTAAACGCCGCTTCGAACATCTTACCGGCGCGTTCGAGATCGATCGGTTTGCCGTCCGCGGAGCGGGTTTCGATGTCGTGGATGAAGACCCGCTCCGCCGGATGCAGCGGCCCCGCCTTCAGCTGCAGTTCGTAGTTCACTTCGGAATCGACGAACAAACCCATGTTCTCAAGGATCGGCACCGTCGCCGACAGCGCCAGCACGTCGCCGCGCGCATAGAACTTGCAGCGCATGATGTTCGCGGCGTCTGTCGCCAGCCGATAGGCGCGCGCGCGGATCATGTCCTGATCTTGCGAGCCGAGAATTTCGGCGGCGTCGATCAGCGCTTCATCGACGCCATAGCGTTCGCGATAGGCGGCGGTGAACGCGTCCTGAAAGCGGTTGGCCGCGTTCTCGCGGCCGGGCGCATCGAAGAGTTCGGACTTGAGCAACGCGGAAGAGAATGCGTCCTGCCAAGTGTTGGTGAGCTGAGCGATTTCGGCATCGAGCGCGCGCGGATCGGGATCCGGCCGTGTCTTCTCGATATCGCCAATCACGAACAGCACGCGGGCGAGCTGGCCTTCGCCCAGTTGCGGCTGGAAGCTTTCGACCGTGCCGCCATAGGCGCGGGCGATCAATTCGCCGACACGCTCGCGGACGCCGGAATCGTAGCGGTCCTTCGGCACGTAGGCGAGCGCGGTGACGAAGCGGTTGAAGCGGTCACGCCGCGTGAACACACGCGCACGCGGGCGGTCCAGCAGGTGCAGAATGCCGCGTGAAATCGCAAGCAGGTCCTCGCGCGACATCTGCCACAGCTCTTCGCGCGGATAATATTCGATGATCTTGCGTAGCGTCTTGGCGTTGTGGCCGCCCGGCGTAAAGCCCGCCCGTTCCATCACCCATTCGGCCTTGCGGCGCAGCACCGGAATATTGCGCGTCGGTTCGGTGAAGCTTTCGCTGGTGAAAAGCCCGACGAAGCGCACTTCGCCGATCGTCTCGCCCTTTTCGTTATAGCGCTTGACGCCGACATAGTCGGCCGTCGTGCGCCGGTGGACCCGCGCGCGCAAAGTCGATTTCGACACAACCAGCGGATTGGGTTCGGCGACCAGGCGGCGCAGCTCCGGCGTCAGCACCATCGGCTCGGCCGAGGTGCGCAGAACGTAGCGCTCGACGTCGCGCAGCATGCCGAGGCAGGTGCGCGAGAGAATTTCCGGCTCATCCGCTTTGTAATTGCCGTCGGTGTCGCGCTGATAGCGATAATCGCGCGCGCCGAGAAAGGTGAACTTGTCCGCCGCAAGCCAGCGCAACAGCGCGACCGCTTCAGCGACTTCCGCTTCCGGCGCGTTGGTGCTCGCCTGCTCAAGTTCAGCGGCGCAATCGAGCATCCGCGCGCGCATGGCGTGGAAATCCTTCACCGCATCGCCCACGTCGCTGAGCGTTGCGTTCACCCCTTCTTGCAGCGCCTTGGCGCGCTGCGCCGAGAGCCGCGGCAGGTGAATCTGAATCAGCGAGTCGCGCCCCTCACCCTTCAAAGCCGGCGCGATCGGGTGAAACATCGCCAATGCGGCGACGCCTTGGTCGGCCAATTCGCCCATCACCGAATCGACTAGGAACGGCATGTCCGGGCCGACGATCTCTAGAATGTCGCGATCGATCTGCCGGCCGCCGGCGCCGATGCCGCGGCGGATGCGGGCCAGCCGCTCGTCCGATCCGCGCTCAGCGCGCCAAATCCAAAAATCGTGCGCGAGCGCGGCGAGGTCGGCGAGCGAGAGATCGCCCAGCTCGTCTGCGGAGGCGTCCTCATAGAGGCCGCGTAGAAACGCCTCGGCCGCAGCATCGACCGTCCCGTTCGACTTGAAGGCGGGCCAGGGCCCCTTGGCGGCGGTTGCGACGAATTCCTCAGCCGTCTCAGAGAGAGCGGCTTGCGCGGCGGCGTCCATTGCACGGTTCCTTGAAATTTGGCGCGAACCTAGCCTCCCCGGCGGAAGGTTCAACTGGCGGCCCGCCTTTCTGCAGCCTTCGAACGGGCGACCTATTGCAGCAGCGGCGCGCCCCTGGAACCCGCGCCCTCAAGCAGGCGTTGGCGCGTCATGTTTGTCCGAGATCATCTCGCGGTCGTTTCGCACTGGGCGCGTGACCGGCTACGCGAGGGCGCCGAGACGCCCGAGCAAGGCCAATTGCTGAAGCAGCTGATCGAGGCGGCCGAGGGCTTGCGCATCGACCTGATGATGCCAGACCCCGAGACGGCGCCGAACGTCATTCCGCTCGACGAATTCCGTCACGCCGCGCACTGAGTCGCGGCGCACATCTCACAATTCAGAAATTGGCGGCGCCGCCGAGCGGGGACAAGCTGCCCGGCGGCGCCTGCAGGCCTCGCAGCAGGCTGGGTGGGGGACGCACGCGGAGGCCTGGTCTCGTGAGACGAGCCGTTCCGCGTGAATAAGCCCCCCAAAGGCCCACGAATGCGGATCGACACGTCGAATGACGCTCGATCGCCGCCGGTGCAAATCCGCCCGCTAGTCTGGTTCGAAACGTCACAAGCCCCGGCAACGTTCTCGCCTCAAGCGATACATGTTCGCCGTCGATTCGCAACATGCATCGCAATACCGCAGCTAACAAAAACGCAAGACCGCACATGACCCCGCAGCCGCGCACCGCGTAGTCCGCACTTCAAAACTGTGGCGCGTGCGTTCGCTTGGACTAAAAGCCCTGATACGCCAAGCTGTTGGCGAACCAGGAGGCGGGAATGGCGGCACAGATCGAGATCGGCGCTTCGCCGGAAGGCGTGCAGGCGATGTCGCTGAAGCGGGCCAACCGCCACGGCATCATCGCCGGCGCGACCGGCACCGGCAAAACCGTGACGCTGCAAGTGCTAGCCGAAGCGTTCGCGCGCGAGGGCGTCAACGTCTTCGCCGCCGACATCAAGGGCGATCTCTCCGGCTGCGCCGGCGTCGATCCGACCCCGCCCGACTGGGCCGCGGCGCGCGCCGCCGAAATCAATCTGCCGCTGACGCCGGAAGCCGCCCCGGTGACGTTTTGGGATGTTTACGGCGAACTCGGTCACCCCGTGCGGACGACGGTCACCGAGATGGGCCCGGTGCTGATGGGCCGTGTGCTGGAAGCCACCGACGCGCAGGAAGGCGCGCTGACGATCGCGTTCCGGCTCGCCGACGACTGGATCAAGGCGGGCAAGAACGAAGGCTTGCTGCTCGATCTCAACGATCTGCGCGCCATGCTGACTTACGTCGCCGAAAACGCCGACGATATCGGCAAGAAATACGGCCTCGTCACGCCGCAATCGATCGCCGCTCTCCAGCGCAAAATCCTGCAGCTGGAAATGGACGGCGCCGACCGCTTCTTCGGCGAACCCGCGTTCAGGCTCGAAGAATTGCTGAAAACACGAGAGGACGGCAAAGGCACGCTGCACGTGCTGGCGTCCGAGCGGCTCGTGCAATCGCCCCGCCTCTATTCGGCGTTCCTGCTCTGGCTGATGAGTGAACTTTGGGAAGAGCTGCCGGAAGTCGGCGATCAGGCAAAGCCCAAGCTCGTTTTCTTCTTCGACGAAGCGCACCTCCTCTTCCGCGACGCGCCGAAGGAGCTGGTGAACAAAGTCGAGCAAGTCGTGCGGCTGATCCGCTCCAAGGGCGTCGGCATTTATTTCGTCACGCAATCGCCGACCGACGTGCCGGAGGTGGTGCTGGCGCAGCTCGGCAACCGCTTCCAGCACGCACTGCGCGCCTACACGCCGACGGACCAAAAAGCCGTACGCGCCGCGGCGCAGAGTTTTCGTGCGAACGAGAACGTCGATGTAGCGAAGGAGATTCAAGAGCTGAATGTCGGCGAGGCTCTGGTCTCGACGCTGGATGAAAAAGGCGCGCCGACGCCGGTTGCGCGCACCAAGATCCGCCCCCCGAACTCGCACGTCGGGCCGATCCTGCTGACTGAGCGGCAAGCCATCATGCGCGCCAATACGGCGGGCCGCGTTTACGAGAAAGCCATCGACCGCGAGAGCGCGCACGAAATTCTTGGCAAACGCGCAGAACAACTCGCCGCCGCCGAGGCGCGCGAGGAAGAGCGCGAGGCGCGGGAAAAGGAACAGGCGCGGGCGGCGAAGTCGACGCGCTCAAGCGGGGGAAGCACGCGCACACGCTCGACGCGCACTTCCGGCGGCGGTTCGCGCACGACGGCGGTGGAACGGCAAACCGGCCGCGTCGCCAGCGGCGTCTTCAACACCATCGCCCGCGAAATCATGCGCGGCATACTAGGAACGCCCACGCGCCGGCGGCGGCGCTAGTCATTTCACCTTCCAATTTCACGAGTCATTCCGGGCGGAGGCGCGGCACGCGCCGCAGACCCGGAACCCAGGGCAACCAGCTCATCGTTTGCCCTGGCTTCCGGATCGCGCTCCGCGCGTCCGGAATGACTCGATTACTGAAGGATCGCGCTAGGTCACAAACATGGACGCAGCCGTAGAGTCCGAAACCATCGTCGTCACCGCACCGCGTTTGCCGGAGGCGGCGGGCGAAGCGGTGTATTCATCGCTGCCGATCGATCCGGAGGAGCTTGAAGAAGCTGTGCGGCTGGATCGCGCGCTCGCCATCGCGCCCGCCGCCAACCTCTTCCGCCGTAACGACAGCGGCGCTGCGAACCCCACGGTGCAGGGTCTTTCGCTCCGCGCCATCGGCCCCTCCGGCGCGGGGCGCGCTTTGGTGACGCTCGACGGCGCGCCGCAGCACGATCCGTTCGGCGGCTGGGTGATCTGGGGCGGCTTGCCGCCGGAGCTGATCGCGCGCGCGAACGTCATTCGCGGCGCGGGCGCGGGGCCGTACGGCGCTGGCGCGCTGACTGGCGTGATCGATCTGCAGGAGCGCACCGCGCCGGGCTTTAGCGTCAGTGCGGAATATGGTGAGCGCGATTATGCGCGCGTCGGCGGCGTCGGCGTGGCGGGCGACGATGCGTTCAGCGTCCTTCTCGCGGCTGCAATCGAACAGGACGATGGCTGGGTCCCCACGCGCGAGGGCCGCGGCGCGGCAGATGCGCCGCTCTGGCGCGAGGCGATGAGCGGCGCGGCGCGTGTGCAGACGATGCAGGGCGACGTGCTGATTTCGGCGCGGGTTTCCGGCTATGCGGAGGAGCGTGGCTCGGGACTTGTCGGCGCGGATTCCAGCGCCGACGGCGCGGCGGCGAGCCTCACGCTCGTGCAACAACTGCGCGGCGAGGAACTCGGCTGGCGCGTGCAGGCGTGGGCGCGTGAGAGCGACATGACGAACAGCTTCGTCGCCGTCGCCGCCGACCGGAGCACCACGACGCCGGCTGCCGAACAATATGCAACGCCCGCTTTCGGCTGGGGCGCGAATGCGGCTTTGCGCTGGAGCAATGCCGAGATCGGTCTCGACGTGCGCGCCAATGAGGGCGAAACGCGCGAGCTGTTCTTCTTCTCCGGCGGCGCCTTCACGCGCTCGCGCGTCGCCGGCGGCGAGACGCTGAGCGCGGGCGCGTACGGCGAAAGCTGGCGCAGGTTCGGCGATACGCTCGTCTCCGGCGGCGTGCGATTGGATTGGTGGCGTGCATCGGAAGGCGAGCGGCTGGAGCGCAATTTGCTCACCGGCGCGCCGACGCTCGACGTGACGCCGGAGGATCGCAGCGCCTGGGCGCCGACCGCCCGCATCGGCGCCCGCCGCGCGATCGGCGATCTCTACGTGCGCGGCGCGGCATATGCGGGCTTTCGTCCGCCGACGTTGAACGAACTCCACCGCCCCTTCCGCGTCGGCAATGACGTCACCGAAGCCAATCCCGAACTCGATCCGGAACGGCTCTACGGCGTCGACGCCGCGATCGGCGCCGAAAAGGCCGAGTTGAGCTGGAGCATCGGCGTCTTCGCGGTGCAGCTGGTTGATCCGATCACCAACGTCACGCTCGGCGTCGGCCCGGGAACGTTTCCGCCCGGCGTGAACGTGCCGGCCGGCGGCGCGTATCGGCAGCGGCTCAATGCAGGCGTGATCGAAGCGATCGGCGTCGAGGCTGACGCGCAAGGCGCCTGGAACGATAGCCTGAGCTGGCGCGCCGCGCTGAGCTACACCGATGCAGAAGTCGATGGCGAAAACGTTGCGCCGCAGCTCACCGGTTTGCGCCCCGCGCAAGCGCCGGAGTGGAGCGTGACCGCCGGCGTCGGATGGCGCGTATGGCGCGGCGGCGAACTCAGCGCCGACGCGCGCTACGAAAGCGCCCGTTTCGACGATGACCTGAACACACGACGCTTGAGCGAAGCGCTGACCATCGATCTGCGCTTGCAGCAGAACGTGACCGCGGACGCGGCGCTGTTCATTGCTTGGGACAACGCGCTCGACGCCGAGATCGAAACCGGCGCGACCGCGGACGGCGTCACCCTTTACGGCGCGCCTAGCGCGGTGCGGGTGGGATTGCGCGTAGCGCGTTGAGTTCAGTCGCGGCGCGGCAACGGCGCGTCAGTTCTGAAACTCGGCCGCCAGTGTTCGATCTCACCGACAAATACGCCACTGGTAACCGCCGGATCGGCCGTCATAATCGCGCGTGCGGCCGCGATATCGGCCGCGACGACGATCCCCATGCCGCCCTCGCTTTCGACAAATCCGCCCGCAGCGAAGGCGCGTCCGTCGGCGACCAGCTGGCGCCAATAAGCAGCGTGTGGGCCGAGCGCCTGGCGGCGCATCGGCACGCCAGTCTGCCAAGCCGGCCCCGGTCTGAACGTAAATATGAACAGCTCTACCGGCGCCTCGGCCTGCGCCCGCGCTTGCGGAGCTGCGCATCCTGCGGCCGCGGCGCCAGCGCCGAACATCAGCGCCCGGCGCACCAACTGATGGTCCATGTTCGCCACCTCGCTTCTCAGGCCCGAAGCCTGGCCGAAGCTGCTCTCCCGCGCCATCGCTAATCGACGATCCCGCTCTTCCACTCGGCGTCTCGCCGCGGCAGCGTCAAATAGCTTTCGCTGCGCATCTCCATTAGGCGCGAGGCGGTGCGTTCGAACTCGAAGCTTTGATCGCCTTCCGGATAAAGCTTTTGCGGCTCGGCGTCCGCGGACGCGATCAGCTTCACTTTGGCTTCGTAGAGCGCGTCGATTAGCGTGCGAAAACGCGCAGCTTCCTCGCGCTTCGACGGCGAGAGCTTGGGGATATGCTCGAGCAAAACGGTGTGGAAGCGTTCGGCGATCTCGAGGTAGTCAGCCGCTCCCAGCGGGCGGGCGCACAATTCCTCGAACGTGAAACGCGCAACCCCCGCCGCTTCGCGCTCCACCCGCAGCGCACGGCCATTCACGTCCAGCGTCACAGCTTGCGCATGCGCGCCAAGCGTGAGGCGTTTCCAGGCGCTCTCAATTGCGTCGTCCGCGGCCGGACCGAGCGGGGCATAATAGACGGGCGCAGCCATCAAGCGTTCGAGCCGATAGTCGCGCGGGCCGGCGATCTGAAGCGCTTCAAGCTTCTCTCTCAGCAGCGCGATAAACGGCAGGAAGAGCTGACGGTTAAGACCATTCTTATAAAGCTCATCGGGCGGGCGGTTCGATGTGGCGACGATGACCACGTCGGATGCAAACAGCCGCTCGAACAAGCGGCCGAGGATCATCGCGTCGGCGATGTCGCTGACTTGCACTTCATCGAAGCAGAGCAGCCGCGCGTCCGCCGCCACCTTCTCGGCGATCTGCGCGATGAGCTGATCCTGTCCCGCGCCGCTGGCGCGCGCGTCGCGCAGTCCAGCGTGCTGCTCCAGCATGAATTCGTGAAAGTGGACGCGGCGCTTCTTCCTCACCGGCGCCGCTTCGAAGAAGAGGTCCATCAGCAGCGACTTGCCGCGCCCGACCGGTCCCCAGAGATAAAGTCCGCGCGGCGTCGCGCCTTTGCCAAACCACGCGTCGGGCTTCCAGCGCGCCAGTTCGCTGGCGAGTTGGTCCAGCCGTTCGGCGGCGCGCCGCTGGTCAGCGTCGGCTACCAGATCGCCCGCGGCGAGGCGCTCTTCGTACGCGGCCAGGGGCGAAATCATTGCGTCTCCGAACGGCTCCTGCGTGGCCGCGCCGCTGCTTAAACCCCGCTCCGGCAGTTCAGCGCAAGCGGCCCCCTTCCCCAGAAACCGGCTGCGTGCTTCCTTGCGTTGAATCGGAGCTTTCGGGACCTCTTCTCCGCATGACTCAGTTGGAAGCCGCCGTCCCCGCCCGCACCGCGCCGCCAGCCTCGCTGGATAAGCACATCGTCGACGTGCTGATCGAAGAGCGCGCGCCGAAGCTTTCGGCCAGCGCTTGGTGGCCGCTGCTCCGGCCCCAGCTCTACACCATCCTAAATTACGACAAGGCCGTGCGCATGGCCGACCAGATCGCACCGATGGGCGGACGCGAAGCGTTGGAGGCCGTGTCGGCGCTCTTATCCGTGAAGCTGGAGATGACGGGAGTGGAGCGCGTCCCTGCCGCAGGCGCTTTCATTATCCTGGCCAACCACCCCACCGGCATCACCGATGGTGTCGCGCTTTACGACGCGGTGAAGCCGCAGCGGCCGGAGGTCATGTTCTACGCCAATTCCGACGCCGAACGCGTCTGCAAGCGTTTCGGCGAAGTGCTGATCCCGGTCGAGTGGGTGCTCGCCAAGCGCACACGCGAACGCACGCGGGTCACTTTGAAAATGACCGACGAAGCGTTCGAGCAAGGCCGGCCGCTGGCGATCTTCCCGTCGGGCCGGCTGGCGCGCGTGCGTGATGGCGTGCTGACCGATCCCGAATGGATGCCGACCGCGATCAGTCTCGCGCGCAAGTACGAACTGCCGATCCTGCCCGTTCATATGGCGGGGCCGTACTCGTTCTGGTTTCACACCTTCGCGCAAATCTCGCCCGAACTGCGCGACATCACGTTGTTTCACGAACTACTCAACAAGCAGGGTAAAACCTATCAGCTCACGTTCGGCCCGCTCATTCCGTGGCAACAAGCCGTCGGTGACGCGACCAGCATCACGCGCAAGATCAAACACTATATCGAACGCGTCTTGCCGGCGGCGCCGGACGCTGCGTTCGATCCGAACGGGCCGGAGTGCGCCTGGCGCGATCCGCCGAGGCCGCCAGCGTGAATCACGTCCGGTTGATTCTGAAATTTTGGCCATAGACGGAAGTCACAACGCAGCGCAGAGTGACGATGCGAGGGTTGGGCACGGAGGGGTACTTCCATGCACGCCCGTATGTTGGCGATAGCGTTCTGGTGCGGTTTAGCCGCGAATACCACGGCGATTCCGTACATTCCGCCGCCGCAACCCGTTTACGAAGCGCCGATCGACCGCGCGCTAGAAAACGTCGCGGCGATGGACGGGCTCGAACCGGCGCAGCGCGCGTTGCTTCTCGGCCGCCTCAACCTGCTCGCCTACGCACGCGACGATGGCGCGTTCGTCTATCTCAACGAGAGCAATGAATTCAACGAGGCCGGCAGCGTTCTCTGCACCGAGGCGCGCCCCAGCCGCTATCCACCGCCGGAAACGCCGGACACTTTCGGCCCAGATGATCGCTGCGCGGCATACGATTTCGGCGGGCTCGGACCACGCGTCGAGACCCCTGAAAGCGCACCGGCGACACCAAGCTTAGCCGCATTGGCGCGGCTGCAGGCGGCGCAGACACATTATGCGCACGCCTTGCGGCTACAGCCGGACAATCTTCGCGCGCGGCTTGGCTATGCGTACACGCTCGACCGGCTCGGTCGTCTGAGCGACGCGCGCCGTCAGTTGCGCAACATCGTCAGGCGCGGCCTGCCACGCCTCTCCGATGATCAATCCGAATGGGAAGATCACGCCGTACTAACGGAAACCGCGGCTCACCTCGGTCACCTCGCGACATCGCGCAACGACCGCGCGCGTGTGCAGCGTCTGCGCCAGCGTTTGGAAGCTAGCCGTCCGATCATTTACGTGACGCCAGTCGTCGTGCCGCTCACCGACGCGCCGTTCGAGCGCTTGATCGATACGAGTTCCGACGTCGCGTTCGATTTCGCAGGCACCGGCGATGTGCGCGCGCAAGGCTGGCTTACGCCTGACGCCGCGTGGCTGGTGTGGGATCCCGAATGGCGCGGCGACGTACGCTCCGGATTCGACATGATCGGCCAGCGCACCTGGGCGGTGTTCTGGAGCGATGGCTTTGAAGCGCTACGCGCGCTCGACGACAATCGCGACGGCCAGCTCACCGGCGGCGAATTGGGCGGCCTTGCGCTCTGGCGCGACGAGAACGGCGACGGCGTTAGTGATCCAGGCGAAGTCGTCCCGGCGATCGTCCATGGCGTCACCGCCCTCAGCGTCCGGGGCGAACACACCCGGCGCGGCCTGATGACGGCGCCCGGCGGCGTGCGTTTCGAGGACGGCCGCACCCGGCCGCTCTACGACTGGACGCCGGGGCTGGACCGGCCAATCGTGAGCTAAAGCTGGGTTACGACACTGGGGATTGATGCTG
>Ga0196971_1000502_pt1 | contig 28160 bp, 23 predicted proteins | sample S1v_1013CmetaG_FD_148660 | JGI IMG/M metagenome (GOLD analysis project Ga0196971, IMG submission 148660) | Soil microbial communities from Anza Borrego desert, Southern California, United States - S1+v_10-13C | ecosystem: Environmental > Terrestrial > Soil > Desert | place: USA: California...
AGGGCCATCCTGCTGCACCCGCTTTTTTTCGCCCCCGCCTCTCCATTCTCTATTCGCTACGTGCGTCCGCACACCCGCAATTCGCATACGGCTCTGTCATTACCACTCCATCCATCCGTGCTCTCGTGAGGCGTTGACATGCTCAAGCCGATTGCATGGAGCGTGGTAGCGCAAGCTTATTTCAGGCGATCGCCCGGAAAACCCTCGCCTGCAGCGACTACCGGGCAGGATACGGATAGCCGGACCGCAGTCCGGCAAGCTGTTGTCCGGCTCGCCTCCCCGCTTCCAAAGACGCATGGCGAGTCAGGCAAGTAAGTCCTGGCGGTCGCGTGACGAACATTTCGCAGGTATTCACCATCGCTGCGCAACCCGGCTTCTGATTGCTCTTCCCGCCCGATTCATGCGTGCGGCCGTATCGTTTGCGGCATCTGCGCTGCAGGCATTCTTCCTGCGGTCGCCCTGAGACTCACGCTTGCGGCCCGCGCCCTCGGTGCAGTGCCGCCACTTGTTCGAGCGGCTTGCGCTCGGCATCCGTCGCGTATCGCAAGGCAATAACCCCGGCCAGCACCGCAAGCACGGCGCCGATGCCGTAGCCGGTGGCGACTGCGCCACGGCTACCGCTTTCGATCAGCCAGCCGAACAAAGCCGGAGCGATGAAACCGCCGGTGCCGGTGCCGATGGCGTAGAACACGGAAATCGCCATGCCGCGCATCTCCAACGGAAATACCTCGCTCACGGTAAGGTAGGCGGCACTTGCCGCCGCCGACGCGACGAAGAATACCGCGGACCAGCACAGCGCCTGGGTCAGTGCATTCAGCCAGCCCTGCAGGAAGGCCCAGCCGGTCAATGCGAGTCCCACACCGGTCAACACATAGGTCAGCGCAATCATGCGCCGGCGGCCGACGCTGTCAAACAGCGGCCCCAGCAGGAACGGACCGAGGACGTTCCCGAGCGCAAACGGGAAGATATAGAGTGCCACGCGCAGTTCGGACACCGCATAGAAGCGCGTGAGAACAAGGGAATAGGTAAAGAAGATGGCGTTGTAGAAGAATGCCTGCGCAATCATCATCGACATCGACACCACGCTGCGCGCGCGGTAGTGCCGCAGCAGCACCGCCGCCACCGTGCGATACGAGGGCATCCCGTGCGGCAGGTAGGCCGGCTCCCCGGCGCGGCCCTCCGGCCCCGCGAGCCCGCCATGCTGCGCCTTCACCGCCTGCTCGATGCGGTTCACGATTTCCTGCGCCTCCTCGTGGCGGCCGTGCATGAGAAGCCAGCGCGGGCTTTCCGGGACATGGCGCCGCACGAGAACGATCGCAATCGCGAGCACGCCGCCCAAGATGAAGCAGGCGCGCCAGCCCATCTCCGGCCCGAGCACGCGCGGATCGAGCAGCCACAGGCTGAGCGCCGCGCCGAGCGCCGCGCCGATCCAGAAACTCGAGTTGATTGCAAGATTGACGCGGCCGCGCACGCGTGCCGGAATCAGCTCGTCAATCGCGGAATTGATCGCTGCGTATTCGCCGCCTATTCCCATCCCGGTGAGGAACCGGCAGACGGACAGAAACACGAAACCGGTCGAGAACGCGGTCGCTACCGTGGCGAGCATGTACAGCGCCAGCGTCATCATGAACAACCGCTTGCGGCCGAAACGGTCGGTCAGCCGGCCGAACACCAGTGCGCCGATCACCGCTCCGCCCACGTACAACGACCCGGTCCATCCAACCTGGGTTGCCGACAGCGCCAGCGTGTCCTGACGCTCGAGCACGCTGCCGATGGAACCCACCAGCGTGACTTCCAGACCGTCCAGCACCCAGGCGACACCGAGTGCGAGGACGACCCGCCAGTGCCAGGCAGACCATGGCAGGCGGTCGAGGCGCGCAGGAATTGTTGCGTGGTCGGTGTGCATGTTGCAGCGGAATGGCTGCAATCATAGGCAACGCCATGCCGCCCCGGTTCCCCGGCCTGCGTGCGATCAGCAAAACCGCATTTCAGGCGCGCAGCCGCAGCCTGAAGCCGAACACCTGCAAACGTTCCTGCATGAAATCCAGATCCTCGGAACGGCAAAACCCCAGCTTCACGTACAGCTGCCACGCCACCTGCATCGCCTGCGTGGTATGCAGGACCACCTGCCCATGGCCGCGCGCCCTGGCCAACGCAATGCAGGCATTCGCCAGGGCTTTCCCCGCGCCCAATCCGCGAAAGCGCGGGTCGATCGCCAGCAGGCGTATGCCGGAAGTGTCCTGCAGGCTGGTCGCGATCCCGCCCGATCCGTATGCCGCCATGTCACCGAAGTACACGATGCCTCCGGCCAACCCGCCTGCGCCCGCCTCGGCTACCAGTACCCTTGCATCCTTCTTCCGTGCAAAGCTACCGATATCGGCAAGCATCCGGTAATAGCCGGGCTGTTCGGCGGGACTCGGAAAACCTTCCAGCGTCGAATACACGTCGACCATCAGGCGGCCCAGCGCTTCAGACTCCTCGGGGCGGAGATCGCGGATCGTCAGGTTTGCTGTCATCATGGTTGCCAGAACTGGTTGTGCCCCCGGCGGCGCCGGGAAGCAAGTACGGCCAGTCTACCAGCAGGCCGGTTTGCGCCGCGAGTGGCATTCATCCCGATCTCAAGGGAGCCGCGCCGACTGCACCAACAAGAAAGCCCGCAAAAGCGGGCTTTCTTGTTGGTGCAAGGGCAGGCATCAGAACTGCGTCCACTCCTCACCGGCCACCGCGAGCGCGGCCTGGCGGGTGCCGGGCGCCGGCAGCGCACGCCCCCCGGGCTTCGCCGCCGCGACCCGTACCGTCTTCGTGGCCGCAAGGCTTGGTTCCGCCGGCAACCGCGCAACGGCGCCGGCATCACCATCGAGCTTGAACACGCTCACCGAATCGCTCAGGTGCGTCGCCTGCTCCTGCATCGCCTTGGAAGCCGCGGCCGCCTGCTCCACCAGCGCGGCGTTCTGCTGCGTGGCCTGGTCCATCTGCGCAATCGCCTGGTTCACCTGTTCGATGCCCGATGCCTGCTCCATGCTGGCGGTCGTGATTTCACCCATGATGCGCGCCACATGCCTGACGCTGTCGACGATCTGTTCCATCGTCGCGCCGGCCTGGTTGACCAGCTGCGAACCGACGTCCACCTTCTCCGCCGAGTCATTGATCAAGGCCTTGATTTCCTTGGCCGCGGTCGCCGAACGTTGCGCCAGGCTGCGGACTTCCGATGCGACCACCGCGAAGCCGCGCCCCTGCTCGCCGGCGCGCGCCGCCTCGACGGCCGCGTTCAATGCGAGGATGTTGGTCTGGAATGCGATACCGTCGATCACCCCGATGATGTCCGAGATCTTCTTTGAAGACGCATCGATCGACGCCATGGTATCGACCACCTGCGACACCAGCATGCCGCCTTGCGTGGCCACTTCCGTCGCCGACTCCGCCATCCGGTTGGCCTGGCGCGCATTGTCGGCATTCTGCTTCACCGTCGACGTCAGCTCTTCCATCGAGGACGCGGTTTCTTCGAGCGAACCAGCCTGCTGCTCGGTGCGGGCGGACAGGTCCATGTTGCCGGCGGCGATCTGGCTGGCGGCGCTGACCACGCTTTCGGCACTATTGCGGACCTGGCCGACGACGCCGCTCAACGCATCGTTCATGCGCTTGAGCGCACGGATCATGTCACCCAGTTCGTCGCCGCGGGTCGTCTCGGGGTGCGTCGTCAGGTCCCCCTGCGCGATACGGTTCGCAAGGTCGACCGCATTGACCAGCGGTTGCCGGATCGAGCGGATCATCCATGCGGAACCGACGATTGCCGCGATGGCGATGAACAGAACCAGCAGCGCGGAAATCCGGACCGTCGTCGCGTGTTCCTCGGCCAGCTGCTCGCGCACCTTGCGTGAGTTCTCTTCCTGCATTTGCACGAACTCGCGCAGCGACTGCAGATAGACGTTGATCGACGGCGTGAACTCGCGCTCGAACACGCCGCGCGCGGCGCCGGTGTCGCCGGCCGCCTTCAGCTGGTTCAGCTCGGCGAGGTGCTTGACCGCCACCTTGCGTTCATCCGCGATCTTCTGCATCTGGCGGCGGTCTTCATCGGACAGCGCCATTTTTTCAATGCTTTGCTGCAGTTCGCTGATCTGCGCCTGTTCCTTCTTCATCACGTCCTTGAACGCGTCGGCGACTTCCGGCCCGGTGCTGATGACCGAGCCCTTCGCACGTGCCACCACGGTTTCGGCCAGGCCCGCCCAGCGCGAGGCCGCGCGCACCTTGGCCTCGGTCGCCGTGGTCAGCGCATCGGTGCGCGCCTGGAGCTCCATCGAACGCCAGCCGACGAAGGCAATGACGACGAGGAGAGAACCGAGCAGCGCAAAGGCGGACATCCACATCTTGGTGGAAACGCTGATATTGTCGAAGTTCATGGTTCACCTTCCCTGGATATGCGCACCGACGCCGCTCATCGGTAGATACCGCATGCGACGAGGTAGTCACCGAACTTCTCGACGTAGGTCGACTTCTGCTCGATCGCCTTGGTGGTCGGGTTGGTCCACTTGTAGTCCACCCAGCCGGAGCCGCTCTTGGCCGCCACCTCGTACCAGCTCTTGATGAAGAATTTGCCGTCCACGTCCTTCAGGTCCATCAGGTTCTTGCCGACCAGCTTGGGATTGGTGCCATGCGCCACGTTCACGCCTTTCATGTCGAACACCGCGATGTAGAGGTCACGGTCGACGAACTGTCCCTTCGGGTTGTTGAACTCCGCAAATGCTTTCTCGCTGCCGTTTGCTTTCATGTAAGCGGTTGCCTTCTTGACGAGCGCAACTGCCTCGTCTGCCGATCCCTTGTCCGACGCGACAGCAACAATGCTCAACAGCGACATCACGAATCCGACCAAAACCTGCTTGACAGACAGACGCATCACGTTCTCCTTCTCCGGTTGGTAGACTAAGTTCGACCAGGGCAATTTAATCAAACATTGCCAGGTGGAAATAGCATGCAAACGACAATCTCCCTGCTGGCGTCATGGAGTGAAAGGATGAAGAAAAAGACAAGAGCAGGCTCTGGAAGTGAGCACTGTCTTTCAGTGCAAATCAGGCGGGGCTGCGGAAACGCAGGAGGGGAAAACAGGGGAAGGGGCAGACGCCGGGCAATACCGCGACCGCGCGGCGCCAGCCTGCTATTAAAAAATGTCGAGGATGCGTGTTATTTCGACCACGCCGGCTTGCGCTTTTCGATGAATGCCTGCACGCCCTCCAACGCCGCGTCATCCATCATATTGCACGCCATGGTCTGCCCGGCGAGCTGGTAAGCCGCCGCCACGCCCATCTCCAGCTGCTTGTAGAACAGCTGCTTGCCCATCGCAATCGCCACCGCCGGCTTGGCCAGGATGCTGGCGGCAAGCGCGGCGATTTCCGCGTCGAGCTGCGCGGCGGGCGCCACCCGGTTGACCAGCCCGCGCTCGCATGCCGTGCGCGCGTCGATGAACTCACCCGTCAGCAGCATTTCCATCGCCTGTTTGCGGGACACGTTGCGCGACAGGCCGACCGACGGCGTGGAACAAAACAATCCGTAATTCACGCCCGACACCGCGAATTTCGCATCCTCCGACGCCACCGCCAGGTCGCACATCGACACCAGCTGGCACCCGGCGGCGGTCGCGATGCCGTGCACCCGCGCAATCACGGGCTGCGGCATCTGCTGGATCGTCAGCATCACCTTGCTGCACTGGTTGAACAGCTTCTTGTAATACGCCTCCGACGGCTGCGCGCGCATCTGCTTGAGGTCATGGCCGGCACAGAAGGCCTTGCCGGCCGCGCCGAGCACCACCACGCGGATACGCTCATCACTCTTGAGTGCATCCAGTTCCGCCTGCAGCGCGTCCAGCATTTCCTCCGACAGCGGATTGAACTTGTCGCCGCGGTTCAGCGTGAGCGTGGCCACGCCATCGGCCACGGATTTCAGCACATAAGGGGTGTCGTTATCCATTGTCCTCATCCTCTTCGGGTTCCTGCGGCAATCCCAGCGACGGCGGCGGCTGGTAGCTTGCCAGCAATTCAACACGGCTCTGCGGCGTCTCGAGACTGATGCGGCCGAGCGCGCCGCTGCGGTAATCCTGCAGCAGCGTGTGCGCCGCCTTTTCGAAATCGAGATCGCCGCCCTTGACGCGGAACGCGCGGCGCGCCGCGATGCCTTCGATCACTGCGACGCCATCGAGACCTTCGGTCGAAAAACCGTAACGCGCGGTCAGCAGTTGCGGATACCGGACCAGCAAGCCGTCCGCCAGGAAGGTCGCGACCTCTTCCTCGATCACCGCGTTGACGCCGACCGCATGACTGGCCGCCAGCATCAAACCGTCGGTCGGGTGCTCGATCTTCGGCCACAGCATCCCTGGGGTATCGACCAGGACCATGTTGTTGCCGAGATAGAGGCGCTGCTGCGCCTTGGTCACCGCCGGCTCGTCGCCGACCGCCGCCACGCGCTTCTTGAGCAGTGCGTTCATCAGCGTCGACTTGCCGACGTTGGGAATCCCCATGATCATCATGCGCAGCGGCTTCAGGGCCGTGCCGCGGTGCGGCGCCAGCTTCATCGCCAGGCCCGGCACCTTCGCCACGTCAGCCGGCTTCTTGCAAGACAGCGCGACCGCGTACACATCCTTCTGCGCGCCGAAATGCTCCAGCCATGCCTTCGTCGCGGCAGGATCGGCAAGATCGGCCTTGTTGAGAATCTTCAGGCAGGGACGTTGCCGATGCTTGCGCAACTGTTCGATCATCGGATTGCTGCTCGCCAGCGGCAGGCGCGCATCCAGCACTTCGATGACGAGGTCGGTCTTTTCCATGGATTCCGCCGCCTTCTTGCGGGCGGCGTTCATGTGACCGGGGAACCATTGAATGGACATGCGTGGGACAGGTGAAATGAGGCAAGCCGCTATTTTACCTGCTGGGCGCGCGCCTTACCCGCGCATCTCGCGCACGCTCAGTCGATTTCGGCCAATACTTTCACGTGGGCGACGACGCTGCGCGCCAGCGCCGACAGGTTGTAGCCGCCCTCCAGGCAGCTGACGATGCGGCCCTGCGCATACTGGCGCGCGATCGCCATGATTTCCCTGGTGATCCAGGCATAGTCGGCCTCGACCAGCATCATCTGGCCGATGTCGTCCTCGCGGTGCGCATCGAAACCGGCCGAGATGAAGATCATTTCCGGCCGGTGCGCATGCAGCGCCGGCAGCCATTTCTCGGCCACCAGGCGGCGCACCTCTTCCCCCTTCGTGTACGCCGGGACCGGCACGTTCACCATGTGGTCGGAATCGCGCAGCTCCGTATACGGATAGAACGGATGCTGGAAAAAGCTGACCATCAGCACGCGCCGATCGTCGCGGAACGCTTCCTCGGTGCCGTTGCCGTGATGGACGTCGAAATCGACGATCGCCACGCGCTGCAAGCCGTGCACCTCCATCGCATGCTTGGCCGCGATCGCAACATTGCTGAACAGGCAAAAGCCCATCGGCTCGGAAGGCCGTGCATGGTGGCCGGGCGGGCGGATCGAGCAAAAGGCATTGTCCAGTTCGCCGGCAATCACCGCATCGGTCGCTGCGACTGCCGCTCCCGCCGCCCGCAGCGCCGCCTTCCAGCTGTGCGCGTTGAGCATCGTGTCAGCATCGATCGGGTAATAGCCGGCGCCGTTCTCGGCCAGCGCGGCGGTGTTGTCGCGCACGCAGGCAATCGCGCCCGCGCTGTGGACCCGCTCGATGGCGGCGAGATCGGCCTCGGGCGCGTCCCGGTACTCCAGGAACCCGTCGATGCGGCTGGCGATGATCTGGTCTTCGATCACCTGCAGCCGGGCCGGGCATTCCGGGTGCCAATGCCCCATTTCATGGCGCTTGCAGTCGGGGTGGGAATAGAAAGCGGTGGTCATTATGAAAGCGGTGTGCCGGAATTTCTCCATAGAATCCAGGCCTTGGCCACGCCCCGAATCGGGGGCATGCGAAGATGGGCCGGGATGCCTTATAGTGTAGCGAAGAAAATAATGTAATACAGTTCTTTTGTTTCGGCTGGGCGCCGGTGCCGCGCATGCACTGGCGCCCGGCCGGATTCGCCCTCAACCACGGAAGCTCCATGTTCGACAAAATCCACGCCGTAGCCAAGCAAGTCAGTCAGATCGTCGTCGGCAAGGACTTGCAGATCAGACAGTCGCTGGCCTGCCTGCTCGCCGGCGGCCATCTGCTGATCGAAGACGTGCCCGGCGTGGGCAAGACCACGCTGGCGCACGCACTGGCGATCTCGCTCGGGCTGAAATTCAATCGCCTGCAATTCACCAGCGACCTGCTGCCGGCCGACGTGCTGGGCATCTCCATCTTCGACCGCGAAAAGAACGGTTTCGTGTTCCACCCCGGCCCCGTCTTCACCCAGGTGCTGCTCGCGGACGAGATCAACCGCGCCACCCCGAAGACCCAGTCGGCGCTGCTGGAAGCGATGGAGGAGCGGCAGGTCACCGCCGATGGCATCACGCGCGACCTGCCCAGCCCCTACTTCGTGATTGCCACGCAGAATCCGGCGCACCAGGTCGGCACCTTCCAGCTTCCCGAGTCGCAACTCGACCGCTTCCTGATGTGCCTGTCGCTCGGCTATCCCGATCCCGCCGCCGAGCGCGCGCTGCTGATGGGCGAGGACCGGCGTGCGATGCTGCGTTCGCTGCCGACCGCGATGCAACCGGAAGAACTGCTGGCGGCCCAGGCGGCGCTGAAGACCGTGCATGCCTCGCCAGCGCTCGTCGACTATGTGCAGGCGCTGGCACAGGCGTCGCGCCAGAGCGGTTTGTTCGCCGAAGGCATGAGTCCGCGCGCGGCGATCGCGCTGCTGCAGGCATCGCGTGCATGGGCCGCGCTCGAAGGCCGCAACCATGTGATCCCGGAAGACGTGCAGGCGGTGCTGGTGCCGGTGGCCGCACACCGGCTGCGACCGCTGAAGTCGGGCGGCAGTTCCGCTCTCGGCAGCCGCGACCTGGTACTGCAACTGATGAAATCCGTGCCCGTGTGAAGAAAAAACTTTCCCCGTACGCGCGGCTCGAACACGCGATCCGCCGGCGTCTGAACAAATGGCTGATCCGGTTGAAGGATGCCGAACCGGGCGAAGTATTCCTGACCCAGCGGCGCGTGTACATCGTGCCCACCCATCCGGGCCTGCTGTTCTGCGTGATGCTGCTGAGCCTGTTCCTCGGATCGGTCAATTACAACCTCGGCCTCGGCTTTGCATTCACTTTCCTGATCGCCGGCTGCGCGCTGATCGACATGCACCTGACCTTTCGCAACCTGGCGCATCTGCACCTGGCCGCCGGCCGCACGGTCCCGGTGTTCGCCGGCGAGGAAGCACGCTTCGAATTACACCTGATCAACCGGCGCAAGCATGACCGCTATGCGATCTGGCTCGACTTCGTCGCCGACGACCGGCCGGACCTGGCACAGGCGGCCGATGTGCCGGGAAATGCCACCGCCACCGTCGTCCTGTGCACGCTGGCGAGCGAACGGGGCTGGCTGCCGGCGCCGCGTGTGCGCCTGCAGACCCGGTTTCCGCTCGGACTGCTGCGCGCCTGGAGCTACTGGCACCCGGATGTCAGGGCGCTGGTCTATCCTCGGCCGGAGGACAATGCACCGCCGCTGCCGCAGGCGGCGGTGGAAAGAAACGATGGCCAGGGACAGGTGGGCCAGGACGACTTCGCCGGGGTGCGCGGCTACCAGGCGGGCGATTCCATGAAGCGCCTGGCCTGGCGCCAGATTGCGCGTATCGGCACCGATGTCGGCGGCACGCTGATCACCAAGCACTTCGAGGGTGGCGCGGCAAGCGAGATCGCGATCGACTTCTCGCTGCTGCCCGCCAGCATGGATACCGAGATGAAATTGTCGCGCATGACGCGCTGGCTGATCGAAGCCGAAGCGCGCGGCATCCCGTATGCGTTCCGGCTTGGAGAGGAATCGTTTCCGGCGTCGCGCGGCCCTGCGCATCTCGAAGCCTGCCTGCGCGCGCTCGCGCTGTACGGGAAAGCGCCATGAAATTGCCCTTCGCGTCCCGCCTCGGCGCATTCGGCCGCGCCCGGCCGCTGTCCCGGGACAAGGCCGACACCCTGCTGCTCCTGATTTCCTGCACGCTGGTGCTGCTGCCGCACGCCGGACATGTGCCGCTTTGGGTCACGGCCAGCTGCGCCGCCCTGCTCGGCTGGCGCGGCTGGCTCACGCTGCACGGCAACCCCATGCCGCCACGCTGGGTTCTGCTGCCCATTGCGGTTGCCCTCATGGCCAGCGTATACCTGAATTACCGTACCCTGTTCGGGCGCGAACCCGGCGTAACGATGCTGACCCTGCTGCTGGCGCTCAAGCTGCTCGAGATGCACGCCAAACGCGACCTGTTCGTCGCGCTGTTCCTGAGCTTCTTCCTGATCCTGTCCAGTTTCTTCTATTCGCAGTCGATCGGCACCGCGCTGCTCACGGTCGCGACGGTCGTGATGATCCTGACGACCCAGATCTCCTTCCAGTACACCGGCAGCTACCCGCCCCTGAAGCAGCGGCTGCGCTTGGGCGCCTCCGTGCTGCTGCTTGCCGCTCCGGTCACGCTGGTGCTGTTCCTGCTGTTTCCGCGCATTCAGGGTCCCTTGTGGGGTCTGCCGGCGGATGCGCATTCCGGCCGGACCGGGCTGTCGGACACCATGGAACCGGGGCGGATATCGAATCTAGCGCGTTCCGAAGACATCGCATTCCGTGTGCGTTTCGACGGCACGCCGCCGGCGCAGCCGCAACTGTACTGGCGCGGCGTCGTGCTCGGTGCCTACGACGGCCGTACCTGGTCGCCGCTGCACGGGCGTCGCCAGTTCACGCCGCCGCTCGCCGTCAACTTTCGCGGCGAGGCGGTGAACTATCAGGTCACGCTGGAGCCGCACGGCCGCCGCTGGCTGTTCGTGCTGGATGTTCCGCGCGCGGTACCCGAGCTGGAAGGCAATCCGGCAATCGTCTCGCCCGATTTGCAGATGCTCTCGGCCATGCCGATCAGCGAACGGGTTCGTTACGATGCCGCTTCCCACCTCGACTACGACCTGCAGCCCGCCATCCCGCCGGCGGCGCTGCAGGAATGGCTGCAACTCCCTCCCGGCTACAATCCGCGCACGCTCGCATATGCGGCGGACCTCCTGCGCCAGTCGGACGGCAAGCTCGCGTTCGTCAATCGCGTGCTGCGCGGATTCCGGGAAGAGAATTTCCGCTATACCTTGTCGCCGCCGCTGCTCGGCAGGAATGCGATCGATGATTTCCTGTTCTCGACCCGGTCCGGGTTTTGCGAACATTACTCGGCAGCCTTCGTCGTGCTGATGCGGGCGGCCGGCATCCCGGCCCGTGTCGTGACCGGCTACCAGGGCGGCGAAATCAATCCCGCCGACGGCTTCCTGTCCGTGCGGCAATCAGATGCGCATGCGTGGGCCGAGATATGGCTGGACAAGCGCGGCTGGGTGCGCATCGACCCGACCGCCGCGGTCGCGCCTGACCGGGTAGAAAGAAACCTTGCCAGCGTGGTGCCGCGCCAGATTCTTGGCGGCCTCATTACCCTCGATGACGCACAGCATCCGCTGCTCTCCCGGCTGCATCAGCTGCGCCAGAGCTGGGATGCGGTGACCAACGCATGGAACCAATGGGTTCTCAATTACACTCCGCAACAGCAACGCAGCTTCATCCGCTCGCTCGGATTCGAGGACATCGACTGGCCCCTGATCATCGCGCTCATGTTCGCCCTGGTCGTCGTCGCCGTCGGCATCGTGATAGTGCCTCTGCTGCTGCACGAACGGAAGCGCGAACCGGTCGATATCCTTTATGCAAAACTGTGCCGCGCGCTCGAGCGGCGCGGTTTCCCGCGGCAGCCGCATGAAGGTCCGCGCAGCTATGCTGCACGTTTGACAGCACCGGCGTCGCCGCTGCCACAACAGCAGAAGGCCGCACTTGCGCGCTTCCTCGAACTCTATGAAACTGTGCGCTACGGTGCGCAGGCCCCCGCTACTGCGTCGGCCGTTGCCAGACTCAAATCCTTGTTAGCTGAATGTCGATGACTTTTTCCAAACAGGCTGCCCTGGTGGCAGCATTGCTGCTTGCCTTTCTTCCTCTCACCGAATCCCACGCCAAGCAAACGGGAAAGCGCACGGCCAAGAAAGCCGCGGTAGCGAAGAAGGTGCCTGCGGTGAAGATGCGCAAAGTCGCGCTCAACCCGGACGAAGCCGGCGAGTTCGCCAATTTCGCGCAGTGGAAGGATGTCGCCGCGTTCATCGACCAGATGACGGAGCGGCACGGCTTCGACCGCGGCGAGCTGGAATCGGTATTCAAGAGGATCCGCTATGTCGATACCGCGATCCAGCTCGTCAAGCCGGCCCCGCCTGGCAAGCCGAAGAACTGGCGTGCATATCGCGCCCGCTTCGTGGAGCCGGTTCGCATCAATGCCGGCGTGGAATTCTGGAACGCGCACGCAGAGACGCTGGCGCGCGCGGAAGAGCGTTACGGCGTCCCCGCCGAGATCATCGTCGGCATCATTGGCGTGGAAACCATCTATGGACGCAACACCGGCAGTTTCCGCGTGCTCGACGCGTTGACCACGCTCGCCTTCGATTATCCTGCGACGCCAAACCGCGATGTGCGGATGAACTTCTTCCGCGGCGAAGTGGAAAACGCCTTGCTGCTCGCGCGCGAAAGCGGTATCGATCCGTTTTCGCTGTTCGGTTCCTACGCGGGCGCGGTGGGCCTGCCGCAGTTCATGCCCGGCAGCATCCGGCGCTATGCAGTGGACTTCGACGGCGACGGCCGGATCGACCTGCGCAACTCTACTGTCGACGCCATCGGCAGCGTCGCCAACTTCCTGGTCGAGCACGGCTGGAAAACTGGCGAACCGACCGTCTTCCCAGCAACGGTGGCGGCAGCGGAACCGGGGCGCGGCTGGGAAATGTTCATCGGCCAGGGATTGGAAGCGAAATTTCGGCTGGACGAACTGAAGGCGGCAGGCGTCATTCCCGCCGTGGAACCGCCGGCTGACCTGCCCTATGGCCTGGTCGACCTGCAGAATGGCACCGAACCGACGGAGTACTGGCTGGGCGCAAGCAATTTTTTCGCAATTACGCGCTACAACCGCAGCTTCTTCTACGCGATGTCGGTCATCGATCTCGGCCGCGCGGTACGGCAGGCACGGCGGTAGCATTTTCCCTTCACCCCGACGAGTTGCTTAGCAAAGCGATAACCAATTTCTACTTCAAGGAATACGCGCAAATCCCCGCACGCATGGTTGTTGGTTCTCCAAAGACGCTATCAAAGAGGCGGAGAAAATGGAGAGCCAGCTGGACCTGAAAGACTTCACAGACATCAAGACATGGCTGCAACGCTACTAGTGAGGCCTTGCAGGTCGTTCGACGTGAAAACGCAGTGGCATTGCGCCACGAGGCGTGTAGGTGAATACATGCTGTGCCGCATGCTGTCAGTCGGCAAGCTTCCTGAATGTCCGCTGGCAAGCCGAAAGCTGTCCCTCAGTCGAGAACATTAAAGGGCGGCAACCGGCCACAAGCTGCCTTTCGAGAAGACAGCTTGCCCCCTACATCGGACATTCTCCCCGCCAAGACTGAGTTGCGATTTATTACCCGGTTTCTCCCAATTGCGTTGGAGTTCAGGGGCGGTGCTCATACTGCCAGATCCCGGCTTGCGCGTACCTACGACGCGGAGTCGGTTTCAATAAGTGATGAGGACTCCGGCGCCGAGCACCTTCTGCTTGGCGTTGTAATCGATCAAAGTGTGACCATAACCCGAGAAATATTGGACGTAGCCTTTCAAGCGGGAGTTGATGGGAAATGCCCATCCCGCTTGCATTGCGCCTTTGTGAGACTCAGGGTTGTATCGCGCCATGAGTGACAGTTCATGCCCTCCATGCCGGTATGTTCCAACAAGGTCACCATGCCCCATGTACTTGGTGATGTCCGGATTGTCATCGTCGCTCTCCTGTTCGGGCAGGCGCTTCCACAGTCGCGCCAGCAGCGTAAAGTTGTCTCGTTCAAGCCCCGCCTCGACATAGGCTCGATTCCAGCTACGCGAAAGGGTTGAGGCCTGCCCATTCGATTGATGCACGAGGCCAAAGCTGAGAAACCGCAACTTCATACCGAGTACGTCCTGGTCCATCGGTGTTACGGCCATGATTTCAGGCTCGTAGTTGGTTTCGCGGAATGGACTGGATGCCTTTCGGTTGGATGCTTGCCAAAAGCTGCGCTGGGTGTAACCGAACCAGAGATCGACAGGCAAACCACTAGGGCGCTCAGCAAGCTTGAGCTTGAATCCGAGCTGAAACGCGAGTTCGGAGTGGGATAAGCCGTCTGCGTCCCCGCCTGTTGCAAGTGCTCTGAAGGGCCCGTAAGGGGCCTCATTCGGGGAGTGGTTGTAGGTGGCGAGCAGGTAGTTCTCCCGGTGGGGAACGAACTGGAATGTGCCGCGTTTATGCTTGGCGTCCAGCTCCCAATGCCGTGACAAGGAATGGTCTGCGGCCGGACTTGGCCGCGGTTCCGCAACTGCTGTCGTACTTGTCGGAGAGGCAGGTGCCGCTTCGGGCACCCTCGGCGATGCCGCGCTTGCCCGCCGAATAGCAGCGTCGTAGCAGGCTAATCGGGCACTGTCGTCCCCGAGCGCACCGCACGCCTCGAGCCCGCCTCGGGAATCAATGTCTTCGGCACCGGCTGACGAACTCATCGATGCGGCAAAAAGCAGGACCGGCAGACATGCCGTTAAATTTATACGGTACATGGGTAACCTTGCAGCTGCCGCATGAAGCGGCATTCTGGTTGAAATAAAGCGCTTAGTATTTCGCCAATGCTGGAGACGGAATCGAGAGAAAAGCATGCCGTCGACCGATGTGACGGCATGCTTCCAGCTAGCGTTCTGGTGGACTCGTTTAGTGTGCCGCACTGGTGTCCGCAATCCGTGTGGGCTTAGGAGCGAACCAGATCGCCGTGGCGGCGAGAACGAATGCGAGGCCGGACCACAGGAACAGCTGGTTGGTTGCCAGCATGACGCTTTGACCCTGCACCAATTGGTCGATTATTGCGCGCGCCTGCTCGATCCCCATGCCTGAAGCGAGGAGCGAGTTCATCGTTTCCCCCGTCGCGTCGACAAGTCCAGCCAGTTCGGCATGATTGCGGGTGATCTGGTTATCCCAGACAGTCGTTACCAGAGAGGTTGCAAAAGCGCCGGACACGGTACGCACAAAGTTCATCAGACCGGCCGCCGAAGCGGTTTCCGGCTCTTCCACGCTTGAGAGTGCCAGTCCGGTGAGAGGCACAAAGAAGAACGGCAAGCCGACACCCTGAAACAGAAGCAAAGAGCTTACCTGCCAGAATGTCATGTCTGAGGTGGCGTCAGTGCGCAACAGCGTCATCAGGCCCAGCCAGACCACACCGAGAAACACGAGTAGTCTGGAATCGACCTTGGCCGAGAGCTTGGCAGCAAACGGTGCGGCTACCACTGCGAGAACGCCAGTGAATGCTGTGGCGTAGCCGGCCTGTGTTGCCGTATAGCCCATGTAGGTCTGCAGCCATTGTGGCGTCAGGACGGTCGAGCCGAAGAAGGCGCCGAAGGCCAGACTGATAGTGACGACACTCATGGTATATCCACGGTGACGGAACACCCGCAGGTCAACAATCGGGTCGGGCTCCGTGAGTTCCCAGATCAGGAACGCAGCAAACCCGATGACGGCAATGATGGCGAGCGCAACAATCGTGTTCGATGCAAACCAGTCCAGTTGCTTACCCTCGTCAAGCATGATCTGCAAGGCGGAGATCCAGACGACCAGCAGTCCGAGACCAACCATATCGATCTTAGCCTTCAACAATGGCGTCTCGTAGCGCTTGAGCATCATCCAGCCGAAATAACAGCAAAGCAGGGCTATTGGTGCGTTGATTAAGAAGATATAAGGCCAGCTCAGCTCGTCGCAAATCTTGCCGCCCAGAATAGGACCGAGTATGGGCGCAATGAGTGTCGTCATGGCCCAGAGGCCGATCGCGGCCGGCGCTTTCTCTTTCGGGAAAATGCGCAGCAAAATGGTCTGCGACAGGGGCATGAGCGGCCCACCCGCCAGTCCCTGAAGGACGCGGAAGACCACCAGAGCGCCCAGCGAGGGGGCAAGCCCGCACAATACGGAAAAAACGCCGAACATCAGCATCGCGGCGACGAAGGTCTTTACCGTGCCAAAGCGGTTGGCCAGCCAGCCAGTCAGCGGCACGGTGATGGCCTCGGCAACGGCATACGATGTAATCACCAGCGTTCCCTGGCTGGTGGTGGCGCCCAGGCCGCCGGCAATGTTGGGCACCGAGACATTGGCAATGGTGGTATCGAGCACCACGATAAAGTTGGCAGCCGCCAGCAGAATGGCTGCCAGCGCCAGCTGACCACCTTCAAGCGGTTTGATGCCCGCATCCATTTGGGTCATTGCAGACATGTGGTTTCCTTAGTTGCTGGCGACCTGCTCTCGGGCACCCGCGGATGTGTCGATGGTTGCCGTCATCGACAGCCCGACGCGCAGCGGATGCGCCTTGAGCTCCTGGGGATCCAAGGCAATGCGCACCGGGACCCGCTGCACCACCTTGAGCCAGTTGCCGGTCGCGTTCTGCGAAGGAATCACGGCGAACGCCGAACCGGTGCCGCCGGCAAAGCCGGCCACGGTACCGTGGTACTTCACCTTGTTGCCGTAGAGGTCGGCGGTGAGCTCGACCGGCTGGCCAATGGCAACATCTTTCAACTGGACTTCCTTGAAGTTGGCGTCGACGTGCGCCTCCTGGATCGGCACGACGGAGAGCAGCTGCGCCCCGGCCTGCACGCGCTGACCGACCTGGACCTGGCGCTTGGCCACTACGCCATCCACTGGCGCGCGCAGTACCGTCCTCTCAAGGTCAAATTGCGCCTGCTGCAACTTGGCGCGTGCCGCGGCGACTTCCGGATTGGTATCCAGGGTGGTGTTGACAGTCAGCGCGGCATTGGCCTTCATTGCTCCGATTGCGGCAGCGCGGTTGGCTTCGGCCTGCGCGACTGCCGCATTGGCGGTGCGCAGATTGGCTTCGGCATTGGCCAGAGCGGTACGGGCGTTGGACAATTCCTCTCCTGAGACGGAACCCGACTGAGCGAGCGCCTCCCGCCGGCTGAGGTCGAGCTTCGTGCGTTCCAGGTCGGCACGGGCAGATGCAAGCTGCGCTGCGGCCCGATTCTGTTCCGCTTCGCGCGCAATGACCTGGGCCTGCAGGCTCTGATCGGTAGCCAAGTATCCATGCACACGCCGCTCGGCTTTCGCCAGATCGGCCTGTGCCTGCGCCAAGGCGAGTCGCGCGTCCGTATCGTCAATGACCGCCAGCACATCGCCCGCGCGCACCGACTGGGTATCGGTGACCCGCACCTCGCGGATGGTGCCTGAGATCGATGGGGTGATCTGCACGGTTTCTGCAGCAACGTAGGCGTTATCGGTCGACACATAGTGGGAGCCGATCAGGTACCAGTAACCGCCATAGCCGGCGCCGGACAAGACGATTGCCGCTGCGAGCGCGGCAAAGAGCTTTTTGCGCTTGGGCGAGGCAGGATTGTTCGCCTCAGTGGTAGAAATGTCGGACGGTTGCGCCTCAACGGCGTGCAATGTGTTCTGACTCATGAGATTTTCCTTATTGATTAACCGTGAATGGCTTGATAGCCGCCGCCGAGCGCACGTACCAGCTGTACGTCCAGGGCAAGCAGGCGGGAGCGCTGTTGGGTGAGGCTGCGCACATTGGCCAGCAATGCGTCTTCTGCGCTGAGCACCTCAAGGTAAGTGGCCAGACCACCTTGGTATCGGTTCTGCACGACGCGGTACGCTTCGGTGGCTGCTTCCAGCGCTTCTTGCGCCTTGGCCAGCTGTGCTGAGATTGCCTTCTGGCTAATCGCTACATCGGCCACATCCCGCAATGCCTGGTTGACGGCCCCGTTGTAGGAGGCCACGGCCTCTTCATATTCAGCGCGCGCGCCCTTGTATTGCCCCTGCAGGCGCCCTGTATCAAAAATCGGCAGTGAGATGGCCGGTCCAATACTGCCGGTCTGCGATCCGGATTTGGTCAGCAAGTTGAGGCCCAGTGACTGCACGCCAATGAAGGCCGCGAGATTGACGTTCGGATAGAACTCGGCACGGGCCTGGTCAATTCGCTTGGCAGCCGCCTCTGCGCGCAATCGAGCGGCAGTGACATCGGGACGCCGGCCAAGCAGGTTGGCGTGCAGATCCGTGGGAAGCCCCTTGGCGCGTGTCAGGTCAAGTGTTGGCCGTGCAATCGTGAGTGCTCGATCCGGACCGATGGCGGTCAGATACGCGAGCTGGTTCTTCTGCAGTGCGATGGCTTCATCCAAGGCCAACAGTTCCGCTTCCGCACCGGCCCTACGCGCTTGCACCTGTTTCAGACTGCCGCTAGTTTCCAGCCCGTTGCGCTGGCGCTCGGCGAATAACTTCTCGGTCTGCGACCGCACCTGCAGGGCTCTTTCAGCGGTGTTCCGCTCTTCGTTCAGTCGCGCCAGATCGGCATAAGCGGCGGCGATAGACGTCGACAGCACCAGTCGCGCCTGCGCCTGGTCGGCGAGCACCGCCTCTGCATTCGAGGTGGCCGCTGCAAGTGCGGCGCGATTCTTGCCCCAGAAGTCGAGTTCGTAGCGCAGGTTGAAGCCGGCACTGCCAACACTGTTCCATCCCTGCGGCACGAACGCTTCCGGCACACCATTGTTATAGCTTTGCTTGGCTTTGGAGATCGACGCGTCCGCGGTCACGCTGGGGAGCAGTGCGGCGCCAGCCTGTTGTGCCAGCGAAGTGGCAAGTGCCAAACGTGATTGCGCCACCGCCATGGAGGGTGATTCGCGCAGGGCTTCGTCAATCAGTTGCGACAATTGTGCATCGCCGAAGCTTTCCCACCAGCGCTCGCTCGGCCACGACATCACGGAACCACTCAGAGTCGAAGCACTTTGATAAGAGTGGATCGGTTTGGCGTCAGGCAAGTCGCCAAGTTCTGGGATCTGCGCGCAGGCAGTCAGGCCGAATACGGCAAGCAACGCCATGCGCTTGGCTACAGGGGGCATCCGACGGACGGGTATCTCTAGGAAGGCAGTCATTGTTTTCATTTCTAAACGATACGGTACGGTACAGTTTAGATTGACTTTTTTGAGCCGTCAAGCAAAACTGTACGCACTGGTACAGATAAGAGGTTGGTATGAGAGTTAAGTCCGAAGCAAAACGGCAAGCCATCCTTGCCGCAGCAACGGAAGCATTTCGTGAACTCGGCGTGGAAGCGACGTCCATGTCCGAGATCGCCGCGCGCTTGGGCGGATCAAAGACGACGTTGTATTCCTACTTTGCGTCAAAAGAAGAACTGGTACTCGAAATCCTTCTGGCGACGGGAGAAAAGCATGGAAGCGCGGCGTTTGATACGCTCGCTTCTTGCGACGATGTACGCAATGGATTAGAGACCTTCGGGATGGAGCATTTGCGCTTTCTCACTGATCCGGACACGATTGCAATCCTGCGATTAGCCATTGCCGAAGGCGGGCGCAGTGACCTCGGCCGCAAATTTCACGAGCGCGCTTTCGAAATTTTTGACCGTAAGCTGGCTGCCTACTTACGCACGTTGATCGACAAGGGCGAACTGCAAAATGCCGATGCGCAGGTCATGGCGTTTCACCTGAGGGGGCTGTACGAAGCCGAGATACTCTATCCACTTTTGCTTGGTGCTACCGAAGCAGGTAGTGTCGATGAACTCCAGGGCATGGCGCAGCGGGCGGTTGATGCGTTCTTTCGGGTTTATGGCCTTCCGGAAGATGGCGCCGGGTCAGAAGTGCGCATCAAAGCCAGGCGCCGATAATACAGGCGCAGCAGTATTCGGGGCCATTTTGAAGGGTAATGCGCAGCCGCCGACCTGCCTTGATAGATCGGCGATACAGCAGACTAGCTGTATGTGCTAAGCATTATCAGCTTTGTCCGGGTGGCCCAAATCTGAAGCTGGACACGGCAATGTTGCCGAAAAAGTCTTCGTGGTAAACACAGCTGCCTGCTTCTTCATAGGCGGCTCCGACGACAACCATGAGCGGCATGAGATGGTCTTCACGCGGATGGGCGACTCGCGCAGACGGCGCGCTATCCCAATGAAGCAAATACTGTTCGCGTTCTCGCGGCGGCGCTTTGGTCAGCGCCTTCTGTAACCACCGGTCGAATGCCTGCGATGCCGCGGTGGCCGACGCATTGAACATACGCAGGTTGTGGTAGCTCAGTCCGCTTCCGATGATGAGTATTCCTTCGTCCCGCAACGGCGCAAGCAACCTTCCGGCATCGATATGTGCTTTAGGATCCAAGTCGCTTCTAAGAGACAACTGAACGACCGGAATATCGGCGTCAGGATACACCGAAGCCATGACCGTAAAGGTGCCGTGGTCGTATCCGCGTTGGGGATCCAGCGCTGCGTTCACCCCGCCTTTCTGCAGCATTGCCTGTATGCGTGTTGCAAGTTCCGGCGCGCCAGGCGCCGGATATTTGACATGGTACGTATGTTCCGGGAAACCCGAGTAGTCGTAGACCATGCCGGGCGCAGCGCTTGAGGAGAGCGTGAATGCGTTCTCTTCCCAGTGCCCGGTAACCACCAGGACCGCTTTAGGCTTTTCCGGGAGTGCGCGAGCCATTTCCTGAAGCGACGCTTCGAGCTGGTCGAACGCACCGCCAAATTGTTCTTTCATCCAAGGCCATGGTCCGCCGCCATGGGATACAAAATAGGTGGGAAGGCGATTCATTTCACGTACTCCGGGATTTCATATTCGATTGCGGGGAACGAGGGGCAAGTTGCACCAGCCTCGCTACATGACCAATTTGAAGGAGGAACGCGCTTAGCATGCGTCCCCTTTGACAATTGTGTTACGCCTCCAGCGCGGTTTTGATCGTTACTGCAAGCGGCGTGGTCGGCCGGCCAATCAGTTGGCTAAGCTGGCGGCTGTCGTCGAACAGGCCGCCATTGACGATGCCCGCATCCGACTCGGAAAGCACTGAGGCAATCACTTCCGGCAGGCCGGCCTGCTGCAGCGCCGCTTTATGGGCAGTCTGTGGCAGGTCCTGGTAAGCGACCGGTTTTCCGGACTGGCGCGCGATTTCCGCAGCCAACGTGGCCATGGTAAAGGACTCGTCGCCTGCCAGCTCGTACACGCGGCCGCCTTGCCCTTCACTGGTAAGCACGACAGCTGCCGCCAGTGCGTAATCCCTGCGCGAAGCGGCGGATATGAGCCCATCTCCGGCGCAACCGATCATGACACCTTGCTCAAGTGCTGCTGGCACGAAGCCGAGGTAGTTTTCGGTGTACCAGCCGTTACGCAGCACGACATGGGGAATCCCTGAGATCCGCAGCTCTGCTTCGGTTTCCTTGTGCTCAGCGGCCATCGGCAGCGGCGAGCTATCGGCATGCAGCAGGCTGGTATAGGCGATCAGCTTGACGCCGGCCTGCTTTGCCGCGTCGATGACCGCGCGATGCTGCACCACCCTATGTCCCACTTCGCTGGAGGAGATCAGCAGCAGCCGGTCGACACCAACGAGCGCCGGTGCCAGAGTCTCGTGCCGGTTGTAGTCTGCCTGCCGGACCTGCACACCTGCTTCCTGTAGGCCGGCGGCCTTGGCGGGCTCGCGCACTAGGGCGACAATGTCGCTTGCTGGTACCTTACTCAGCAGTTGTTCGATAACGAGTCGGCCTAGCTGGCCGGATGCTCCTGTAATGGCAATCATGCGTAATTCCTCGTTTTAGTGGACGGGTGGAGGGCGACAAATCAGTTGCCTCGCGGCCGTAGTCCAGGCCGGTCGATCCCCCCGGGCCACCGACTAGCTTGGAAGGCGGTTCATTCCCCGTCTTCCAGGATTTTTTGTTAATTGCGCGGCAGGATAGGTGCCTTGCGCGAGCGCCCCCACAAAACCAGCAGCGACAGACCGAGCAGGACGAGGTTTACCGGTACCACCATTGCTTCGCCGCGCGAAAGATGAAAGACGATTGCAAACGTCTGCAGCACGGTACATCCAAGCGCGGCCAGCACCGTCAGGTGTGGCTTGATACGGGTAAGTGCGGGAAGAAGGATACCAATGCCACCGGCAAGATCGACAATGCCGATGAAGCGGACGAACGCTTCCGAGTAATCTGCTGCCCACGGCACCATCTTGGCCAGTTCAGGAATCGGGGTGAAAAGTTTCATGAAGCCCGACATGATGAACATGGCGGCGACGATGAACTGGGCAATCCAGAGAGTGATTCGGATCCCCTTGCCGGGGGTTACTGTAGAAACGGCAGTTGCCATCGTGGTCTCCTGAAGAATTGGGAAGAAGTGATGGAGGCACTATAACCATTCTTTTTTGGTTTATCATCTGGCGAAATATTGATGCTTCATTTCCTGTCTGTTGATGATCGCCATGGATACATTGACAAGCCTGCAAGTTTTTCGAATCGTCGCCGAGCTGAAAAGTTTTGCGGCCGCCGGCCGGCGGATGGAGATGTCAGCGGCGATGGTCAGCAAGCATGTAATGCACCTGGAGAATCGTCTTGGGACCCGGCTGTTGAACCGGACCAGCCGCCACGTGAGCCTGACAGAAAGCGGAGCGCTGTACTTTGAACAGTCCCGGCAGATGCTCGATGGACTGGAGGAAGTGGAAGCAGCCATCACCAAGGCAACAGTGGTGGCGCGCGGCACCTTGCGCATCAGTGCACCGGTGTGGCTGGCCAATCCGGCTTTCATTGCCGTCTTGGCCGATTACCAGACCCGTTATCCTGACGTCAACGTAGAGATGGATTTATCTGGTCGAATGGTCAATCTGGTGGAAGAGGGGTTCGACCTGGCATTGCGAGCCTCCAGTTCGCCCGGCGATAACCTCATTGCCCGTCCAATTGCAACGGTCCCTTTCTATCTTGTCGGCGCGCCTGCTTATCTCGACAAGGCAGGCAGTCCACAGAAGCTTTCTGACCTGCCATCGCATGCCATGCTGTGGTATTCACTCGCACCGACTGAGATCGCATGGCCGAGCTCTGAAAACAATCCACCAGAAAAACTCAGCATCACTCCTGTATTGCAAAGCACGAATGAATCACTGTTGCACTTGGCTGCTTTGCAGGGGATGGGATTGGCCGTGCTGCCGAAATGGTTGATAGAACAGGATTTGCAGGCAGGACGCCTCGTCCGCGTGTTGTCCGAGCAGGGCCTGCGCAAGGTAACGCTTTATGGTGTCTATCCGAGCCGCAAATACCTGTCGTCCAAGGTGCGGACGTTTTTGGATTTCCTCCTTGACGACGTCCGGTTGAAATAGTGTCCGCTTTCTGCCGAACCAAAGGTCGACTTAGGGTCGAGTTGCGCCTAAAAACTAAACCTTAACTACGCCTGCTTTCACGCTTCTAGCAGACGGTGAGACTATTAGCACCGGACTGACTGCCACACCATGCTTCTACACTTTGCCGCATAAGGTGAGATCAAGAAGCACGCATAAGGTGAGATTTCCTTATGCTTTTGACGCATAACTTGGGATATTCATCATTTACAGGGCTTCGAGTGCTATGCCTGGCAGCTCTTGCTGATACGCAAGCAATCACAACCTCATAAACTGAGACTCGGGTTCTTTTCAGATCAATGATTTAGTGCGGCGCAGACCGCGTAAGTTGGGATTATTTGCGCATAAGGCGGAATTTTCGTTCAGTCCCACTTTATGCGCTAAACCACACCTGCTGCGCCTTGAACGCAGGACACGTTCATGCGGCGTGCAGATGGCACCACCGCTCAAAGTCGTTTGCCGGCAAAGGCGGGCAAAAATGGTATCCCTGTCCGCGCCTGCATTTCCGCGCTCTCAGAAAATCCAAGGCTTCCTGCGTCTCGACGCCTTCTGCAATAATTTCAAGGCCGAGCGAGCGGCCCAGCCCGATAATGCCTTCGGTAATGGCACCATTCGCGCTGTTTTGCCCGATACCTCGTATAAACGACTGGTCCAGTTTCAATATGTCGATGGGCAGTTGGCTGAGATAGCTGAGGCTGGAGTAACCGGTGCCAAAGTCGTCGAGCGCCACCTTGATGCCCATGCTGCGCAGCGCATGCAGGATTTCCGCCACATCGCCGACATTGCGCATCACGGTGCTCTCGGTCACCTCGAAATACACGTCTGCTGCACTGACGCCCGCATGCAGCAGGCAGTCGGACACGGATTGTACGAAATTCTTTTGCCGGAACTGCGTTGCAGAGACATTCACGGCAACGGGAAAAACGCGGAATCCTTTTTCGCGCCACTCGCGCTGCTGCCGGCACACCTCCTGCAACGTCCATGTGCCGAGTGTCTGCATGAACCCGGCGATTTCCGCCACCGGGATAAACTGCGCCGGTGACCAATTCATGGACGGCCAGCGCAGCAACGCCTCGGCACTGACAACCGACCGGGTTTCCGTGTCCACCACCGGCTGGTAGAACACCTCGAATTCGTTCCGATCGAACCCCTGTCGCAGGCAGCTTTCTATTTTCAGCGATTCGCTGACGCGCTTGTTGAACTCCGGCTTGAAGAACTGGAACCTGTTGCGCCCGCCTTCCTTGGCCTGGTACATCGCCGTGTCCGCGTTCTTGATCAGATCGTCGATGGTATCGCCGTCTTGCGGGAACACACTGATGCCGATGCTGGGTGAGATGGTGAGGGCATGGCCATGGGCGAGATACGGCTGGTTCAACGTCGTCAGTGCGTGCCGCGCCACCATTGCCACGTCGTCTTCACTCCTGATATTGACCAGCATCATCAGGAACTCGTCGCCGCCGAAGCGGCCGACGACATCGGCGCTTCGCACGGAAGCCGTAAGGCGCCTGCCTACCTCCTTGAGCACGAGATCTCCCACATCGTGCCCATAGGCATCGTTGATCGGCTTGAACCGGTCCAGATCGATGAACAGGAATGCGCTTCGCCCGCCGCTGCGCCGCGCCCCGGAAAGCAGATGCTCAGCGAATTCGTACAGGAGCGCCCGGTTTGGCAAGCCGGTGAGCGCATCGTGCTGCGAAGCGTGCCGGATTCTTTCCTCGACTTCCTTGCGTTCGTGAATATCTTCCGCCACACCAATCACGCGCAGGGGACTGGCGTCCTGCCCGCGTTCCGTGACCTCGCCCTGGAACAGCATCCACCGCCAGTCATTCGACTTTGAACGCAAGCGCACTTCCGTCCGAAACCCGGGTGTTTTCCCTTTAAGATGGTCGTCAAAGTGACTATGCAGGCATGCCTCGTCGCCAGGGTGGACCAGTGCCCACCAAGCGGCACGGTTCGGCCGAATTTCTCCTTTTGCATAACCCAGGCACTCGTACATCCTGTCGCTGCAAGCCATGCTGCCCGTCACAACGTCAATGTCCCAGAAACCCAGCTTGGCGGCATCCAGGGCAAGCGTCAGCCGCTTTTCGTTCTCCCTGAGGATTCGCGCAGAGCGGATGCGCTCGGTAAGATCGCGCAATACCGCAATATAGGCCTGGTTGCCGCGCCATTCGGTTTCGACCACGCGCATTTCGGCAACGATCTCTTCGCCATGCGCGCCGACGATATCGACGTCGATGGTTTCACCCGCCGTCAGTGGCCGCCCGAAACGCTCCCCCACCAGCAGGTTAGCGTCCTCGGCCCTGAACAGCACGGCGGCGGCCAGATTTGCAAACTGGATCACTCCCGCGGAATCGACCACGACAAATGCATCGGGACTGCGCTCGATAATGTTGTGCAGGCGTGCCTCGCTTGCTTCCAGTCTCGCGGCCAGGTCATCCACACGCGTATCATTTTCTTGGAACTCGTCATTCATATCGCCCCGCAGCCTTTTCTACCCAGTTAAGTGCTGCCAGTCGAGGAAACCGTCTCGTCATCGCCGACATGATGGCCCTGTTCTTGCCGGAACGCGTCTCCGACATGCAGGCCCGTGTCGCTGATTGTGAATTCGCGGATATGACGATCATGGCCTGACCCGCGCATCTTCCGTATCGCGACACCGCGCCGCATCTGGCAGCCGACTTCAACGACACGCAAGTCAATGATCGCATCCGTCAGGGTGGACACGTGCTTCTCTGTCATCGCGACCGTTCCCCGAAAGACGCCGGAGTCGGCGGTCAGCGCAGTCGTGATCTGCGCCTGCTTCACATACGACGTGAGGCCGATGATGAAGTCACGGAAGGTCTTGTCCGAGGCGAGACGACCAAGCGCGGTCAAGCTGTCGATCACCAGGCGCGTCGGCTGAAATTCGGCGATCAGATCCTTCAGGCGGACCAGCCTGTCTTCGATGTTTGCCGATTCCGGGTATTCACAGATGATCCGCAACAGCCCGAGCGATTCCCGACGTGCCAGATCATGTCCCCAGGTAGCGGCATTTCTGAATAGCTGGGTGCGGCTTTCCTCGAAGTCGAGGAACAGGCAGCGCTCCTCCATGGAGCCGCCGGCAGCCGCAAATTCGGTTGCCATCATGGTTTTGCCTGCCCCGCTCGGTCCGGAAATCAACATAATCGAATCCCGATACGGGCCGCCGTGCAGCATCCTGTCCAAGCCTTCATTGCCGAACTTGACGCGCAGCGTCGATGATTCATGCTCCAGGGGGATTGCCGACAGCGGCACCACTTCGATACCCCTGCCGTTGACAAGCACGAACGGAAACTCGCCGCGCCGATGCGGCACCCCGCGGAACTTCAAGACTTCCAGCGTGCGCCGGCGCAGTTCAGAATCCAATACGTTGCGCATGATGATCACGTTATCGGAGACGAACTCTTCAAAACCGTAACGACCGATTTCGCCGTAATCCTCCGTGCGTTCACCGGTCATGACGGCAGTTACCCCCATCTGCTTGATCACATTATTGATACGCAACAGCTCCGAGCGTATTCTTTCCTGATTGCCGAAACGGGGGAAAATCGTACTGATTGCATCCATTGACAGGCGCTCGGCACCTACCTTCGTCACTGCTGCCTGAATGCGAGCCAGTAATCCGCCCAGGTCGAAGTCGCCGATCATGACGCCTTCTTCCTGATCGAAGGAATCCGTCCCGTCAACGAACGCCCACTTTCCCTCGGCTTCCCAGCGCGCGATATCCCAGCCTAACGAGAGCATGTTGCTGCGAATATCCGCCGGGGATTCCTCGAGTGTCACGAAGACGCCTGTTTGATTCGCTTTCCGGATGCCCTCGACCAGAAATTGGGTGGCAAAGACCGTCTTGGCGCTCCCTGCGGTTCCGGATACAAGAGTGCTGCGGTTGCGGGGGAGGCCCCCCATCGTAATCGAGTCAAAACCTGGAATACCCGTTGACAACATCGTTACGGCACCTGGCGAGCGCTCAGCAATGTTCACGATATTTCCTTTCCCGAGCCGAGGTCTTTGACATCCAGACCCAAGGCCATCATCACCTTGCTCGAATCAGACATGTCCCCGATCACCCGGTAGGCGGGAAGCGGTGCTACGCGGACGGTAGTGGGAGTGGCAAGGATGCGGGCGGCTTCAGCAAGGTCGGGTTGGGCGAGGACATCGATCAAGACCAGCTCATAGCTGCCGCCGACATATGCGTCGCAGATGCGGCGAAGGTTTGCCGCAGCATGATGGGAGCGTGCGGTCTGGCCGGTAACATACAAATGAATAATATATTTCGGCATGCCTGATGCGCCTTCAAGGGTTCCGCCCATTGGCAAACAGCATGGTTACATTCCACGACTAAAAAACGGCTGGTATCTATCAGGGCGGCCACCCTACAGCCTCATACCCGCTTCAAAACGCCTGGTTGATCTTCGTGCTTCTCAGAGGCTGCGGAGCAGAGCATCTTCCTCTCGTACTCTGCATCAAAGGTTGATTGTTGACTACGACCATTTGGACGAAGTTCCGTTTTCATTCAGTTGGTTCTCCGCTAAGTGCACGTACGAGAAACGAGTATCGGAAAATCCGTTTGCGTCCTTGCGCTGGTCGTGGGCATCCCGCCAGGCCGGTCGACGATCAGCATTTCTTGCAGGAGAGTATGTTCAACAGGCCGGCATCGCTTGCTTTAGCGTGTCGCTGTTGGCTGCCCAGGCAAGCTGCGTCTTCAGGATCTGTTTCCGCGTACGCCGGCGTTCGCCGCTGTAATGAAAGCGACGAAGCGTTCCGGCGTTTCATGCCGCTCGAGTCTTTTGCTGCAGGCGGTCG
>Ga0196971_1000503_pt1 | contig 28127 bp, 19 predicted proteins | sample S1v_1013CmetaG_FD_148660 | JGI IMG/M metagenome (GOLD analysis project Ga0196971, IMG submission 148660) | Soil microbial communities from Anza Borrego desert, Southern California, United States - S1+v_10-13C | ecosystem: Environmental > Terrestrial > Soil > Desert | place: USA: California...
TCCAGCAGCGCCTGGTCGAGCATCCGGACCGCCTCATCCGGCCGTCCGGCGCTCGCCTCGGCGCCCGCCTTCGCATACAGGGACTGGGTGTCGGCCAGCTTCTGCTTCGCCTGCGCATTGTCGCTGTGCGGAATGCGCTGCACGGCCGGCGATTGCGCCAGCAGCAGCTTGACCAGGCGCGTCTTGCTGTCCAGCTTGGCCTGCAGCGATTCGGCGCTTTCCGCGCCCGGCGGCGCGTCCGGCCGCGCTGCCTGCTGCACCGGATCGGCGGCGAGCGCCCCTCCGGCCAGCATCATCGCGGCCCACGCGAGCCGGGGCTTGCGGACACCGACGATCATGGCTTGGCTTCCGCCTTGGCCGGCATCGTCTTGCTCTTGGAGTGGCAGCGGCGGCAGTCGGAGACCGGGAACGCGACCTTGCCGTGGCATACGCCGCAGGCCTGGCCGAGCAGGATCGACGCCATGCTGATCTGGTTCGCGCCCTTTTGCGGCACGAAGATCGCCGGGTGGCAGTTCGAGCAATCGAGCCATTCCGTGTGCTGCTTGTGCGGATAAACCACGTCCGGCATCGACCCCTTCACCTCGCGCACGATGTTCATGTCCATCACCATCGGCTTGGCGTTCGGATCGTTGCGGTCGAAGCGCGGCGTGATCTTGGCTTCATTGAGCGTCTTCACCCAGTCCACGCGGTTGCCGTCATTGTTGCGCGCGAAACCGCCGAACGCGGCCAGCGGCGGCTGCAGCGAATGCGTGCCGTCGTTTTCCGGATCGTGGATGCCGTCCTGCGGCGGCGGCAGGTTGCGCTGCGCGGCGGGCTTCATCAGGCGATTGAAGGTGTTGCCGCCGGGTGCCGCTGCGGCTGCCGTGGCGGCGGGTTGCACCGCCGGCGCAGCCGCAGCCGCGGGCGCGGCGGGTGCGGGTGCGGGTGCAGGCGCGGCTGCGACCGCGGGAGCAGGTGCCGCCTGCTTGGCCGCCGGCGCGGGAGCCGGAGCGGCGGCCTTGGCGCCGCCCTTGTCGGACTGGCTGATGATGTAATTCACCGCCGCCTGCACTTCGGCGTCGGACAGGCTGGTATTGCCGCCCTTGGCGGGCATCGCGCCCTTGCCCTTGACCGCGCTGGCATACATCGCGGCGGGGCCGTTCTTGATGCGCGGCGCCCAGGCGGCGGCGTCGCCGAGCTTCGGCGCGCCGGCCGCGCCGGTGCTGTGGCAAGCGGTGCAGCTTGTGTCGTAGATTGCTTTTCCGTTCGGCAGGTCGGCCGCGCCGGCGCGCAGCGACATCAGGCCTGTAACCAAGACAAGGAGGCCGGTACGGAGCATGAGAGACCTTTTCATGATAGCTCCTCTTATTTCTTCGGCGGTTGGGCTTGCTGCTTCGCAGGCGAGGCAGTAGCGTTGGCGGGTACGACCAGGCTGTTGATCGTGCTTTCATGGACCTGGGTCGGCGTGCCCGGCTTGCCCGAGTGGCACAGGTTGCAGTTCTCGATCGACCACGCGATGCTGCCGTTGTGGCAGGCGCCGCAGTACTGGCCGTCGATGATCTTCACCATGTTGATGTCGTTGCCGCCCGCCTTGAACTTGAAGCCGAGGTCCGCGTGGCATACCTTGCAGCGGAAGCGGATGCGGTGGAACCAGTGCGGAAATACCGCCGGCCGCATGCCCGCCCCATCGGAGTAGTTGTTCATCACGACGTCGCCGTATTCGGCGCGCGCGTCCCGAATGTCGGCCAGGCCGGCCGCCAGGATCAAAAAGGCCAGCAGGACTGTCCTGAAGATCCTGCTGCATTCCATTACCCTTAGCATTACTCCCTACCTTTCAAGCAAACACAAAAAAACTAGTTATCCCCGAACTTGCGCATGACGGTGAACATGATCGACTTGTTCAGTTTGATTCTTTCGTTCTGCTGCACGTCCGCTTGGAACGGGTTCTGCAACACCGGCGACTTGGTGCGCGCGATCATGGTCGCCAGCCGTAACTGCGTGCGGCCGATGAAGTAATCGATACGGTTGTCCCAGGCCGCCACTTCCTGGTCGCGCGGGCCGCCGAGCATGGGCAGCAGCGCCTGCCCGTTCAGGCGCAGGTCGGAGGTGAAGCGCAGGTTGCGGAAGCCGAGGAAGCGGCTGTGCATGTAGGTCACCGAACCGCTCGAGGTGATGGTGAAGCCGCCGTCGCCGTTGTTGTTGTTGCGCGGCAGGAAGATCGGCAGGCCGGTATCGGGCGACAGGATCATCAGCGGCAGCCCGCCCTGGCGCACCGCCTGGATAGTCAGGTTGCCGTTCCATGTCGTATACACGCTGGTGGGCAGGTTGCTCGATGCCTGGAAGTTGATCAGCTGGAAGTATTCCTTGTAGCCGTCCAGCGAGCGCGAATCGTTCGCGCTCAGGCGCACCGAGGCGCTGCCGCTGCCGAAGTTCGTGTTCCATGATACCGAGCCGCCGTGCGTCACCTGCCTGGTCGCCAGCGGCTCACCGAACGTGCCCTTGTTGTTGGACGCCGAGATCGCCGCGATCGCCTGGTTGATTTCCATCGTGATCACGGAATCGTCGTCGAGCTGGAAACTGCGGTTCAGGTTGTGGGAAAGCTGCAGCGTGAGCCGGCTGCCGGCATCCGGCCCGCCGGTCATCTTGCTGGCCGAAGCGGAGGTCGACCAGTTGTAATTGAACCCGTTGTCGAAGCGGATCGATTCCGGCTGATAGCCCACGCCGACCGACTCGTTGGTCGACACGCCGCCCCTGCCGTTGGTCCGCGTCGAATTCGCGTTGGCCGATGCGTTGACATGCAGATGGTCCGTGATGTCGTAGGTCGCGCCAAGGTTGATGTTGGCATTGCGTACCGTCGCCTGGGTCGAGGGCAGCACGTCGTTGCCGCCGAATTCGTTGGTGAGCGTCAAAAGGCGCACCCCGCCCACCACCGTCAGCGGCATTTCCTCTGGTCGCCAGAACGCCGTGCTGCTCAGTTGCTGCACGCGCGTGTCGTTCTCTCCCTGCAGCAGCATGTAGCCGGCGCGGCTGCTGTTGGCGGTGGTGTCGACCGTGACTTCCGGGGTGGGTGCGAAGCTGTGCTGCAGGGCCATGTTGTCCTGCACCAGGTTTTCGCCGGTGATTTCCCGCACATTGCGCGAGCGCGTCGCAAGCATGGTAATGCGGTGCTCGTCGATGTTGTGGGACAGGCTCAGCTGCAGGCTGTCCTGGTGGTCGCGGCCGCTGATGGCGCTGTTGCTGCTGTTGCGGTCCCAGCCGATCAGCATGTCGCCCTTGTCGTGCAGGTACTGCTGCGAAAAGCCGATGCGCTCGGTGACGTAGTCGCCGACCGACACCAGCTCGCTGGTGGTCCGGGTGTCATTGCGCGACACATGCGCCTCGAACGGTGTTTGGCTGTAGGGAAGCACGCGCAGCTGCATGCTGCCGGTCGCCACCACGCCCTTCATGTCTGAGCCGAGGGTGCCGAAGCCGGGGTCGGTGCGGCTGCTGTCGTTCAGCGTGGAAGTCAGCTGCAGGTCGCCGCCGACCAGCGCGAACCACGGCTGCCAGATGTAGGTGTCGGTGGCGGCCTGGACTGCAGCCATTACGCCTCGCTGCGACATCCGTATCCCCTCGCCGCTGTCGCGGCGCATGTCGTAGGACAAGCTCCCTCCGAGTCGGATGCGGGGAAACGTCCATTCGAGATCCGATTCCTGTTGCTGCCTTTCCTTTGCCGCAATGGCAGGCGCGGCCCGAGTCGGGCCGGTTGAGGAGGCTGCTTCTGCCGAGGGTGCGGACGAACCGACGCTTGCGGGAGGCAATGCGGGGTAGGCCACTCGCGGCACAAACAGCGCCGAGAGAGTGATGCAGAGAAGCCGGGGAAGAATGCCGCGGCTTGCAAGCGCGTCACGCACGCCACACTCCGGTTGCTACGCGTCCTGGCAGACAGTCCTCCCATTTGTCATTTTGGCGCCGTACGCTCGCCCGATTGCTCGGCCAGCGGCAGGAACTGCGACTGGTCCACATGGGTCGGCGTCTTCTTTTTCAGGTCCGCGATCAGCCTGGCCCATGCCTGGTCGCTGCGGTCGCGGATCAGCAGGTCGCGGGCGCGGTTTTCGACTTTCTCGAACGGGCTGAGCTTGGGCGTACGGCGGTCGACCAGCTTGATCAGGCCCATACCCTCCAGCAGCTGCACCGGATTCGAGACTTCGCCGACCTTCATTGCCTTGACGATTTCATGCGCGCCGCGCGGCAGCATGCCGTCGTGGACATAGCCGATGTCGCCGCCCTGCGCGGACGAAGCATCCTTCGAGTACTTCTTCGCCAGCGTCGCGAAATCCTCGCCCGCCTGCAGTTTCTTCAGGATGTCGTGCGTCTCGGCGTCTGCCTTCAGCCACACTTCGGTCGGCGAAGACGGGTCGACGCGCAGCAGGATGAGCGATACCCGCACCTGCTCGGGCTCGGTGAATTTCTGCGGATTGGCGGCGTAATAGGCACGCACTTCCTTCTCCGTCGGCGGCGGCGCGAAGCGCACCGACTTTTCCAGCTGCGCCAGCACGCTGTCCTCTTCCAGGCGCCCCTTCACCGACGCCAGCATCTTGTCGCGGTTCTTCTTCCAGTTTTCGCTGCCGCCGTACTGGCGCTCGTAGCCGTCCAGCGTCTTCTGAATTTCGCCGGCGTCCGGCTTGATGCCGCGCTGCTTCGCTTCCTTCACCAGCAGGATGCGCGCAACCAGCTGGTCGCTGACCTCGCGCTGCAGCGCCGCGATATCGTTGGCCGGCGGCTTCCCGTGGAAGAACTTGTTGCGCGCCGCCATGACGAAGGCCGCGTTGAATTCATCGACCGTGATCACGGTGTCGCCCACCTTGGCCAGCACCGGCGCGGCCGCTGCGGGCGCGGCCGGCGCAGCCGGTGCCGCGGATGCGCCGCCCGCAGCAAGCAAGGCGAGCGCCAATGCCGTGCCGCTCATTACCGTGTTCATTTTCTTCATGGCTCTCTCCATCTTTCACATGCGGGCCCGGGCCCGATTCAAAATTCATTTGAATAGCGCCTGGATGAGAATCCAGCACAGGCGGCATTCAGATGCGCTCCACAAATCACGGGCGTTCTACAAATAAAGGGCAGACAAGTTTCCCTGCCTGCCCTTCCTGCTCAAGCGGTCAGCGGCTTACTTGGTGTGGCAAGCCAGGCACACCGCGCTGTTGGTATTGGCCATACGCAGGAACGTCGCGTTGTCGCTGTTATGCGGATCGTGGCAGCTTGCGCATTCCACGAACGGCTGGGCGCCGGCGATACCCTTGGACGCCACCTGACGGGTGCCGTCTGCCGCGTAGGTCACCTTGTCGGCGTCGGTACGGGTGTAGAGCTGGATGTCGGTCTTCTGACGGCCCGCGGTACCGTTGCTGTTCACGTACCACACCGGCTGGTTGTTCAGCACCACCGTCGTTGCCGCCTTGAAGTCCGCGTCGGCGAAGGTGTTGTAGGTCGCGCCTTCCGTCGTCGGGATCGTGTTGCCGGACTTCGGGCCGCCTGCGTACTGGATGCCGACCGGGTGGTCGTTCTTCAGGTCGGTGCCGATGTAGGTGATCAGCGTGTTGTTGATCGCGCCGCCGGTCTGGTTACTACCGGTCCACGCACCGTCGGTGCTGAACGTGGACACCACCTTGCCGGAACCCGGCTCGTTGATCAGCACGCTCATTGCCTGGGTACCGTCGTGGCAGGACAGGCAGGCCAGCGAGACCGAACCCACCGGCGCGGTCGCGCCGTCCAGGCTCGACGTGCCGAGGCTGTTATACGTGGTGTAGGTGCTCGGATTGGCCATCGTGCGGTTCCACAGCGGAACCGAAGCGGAAGTATCCGAACCGTGAGGCGTGTGGCAGAACACGCAGATTTCACCGGTGCCGCTGAACTTGTTCGTTGCAGTGCTGTTCGCGCTGAGGTTGTGCTTGGTATCCTGGATACCCGCCACAGCCTGCTGGCTGAGCGCCCCCATTCCCAGCACCACGAATGCGACGGTGCTCGCCGTTCGCATCAAACCGTTCTTCAAGAGTGTCATGTCCATGTTGCTACCTGCCTTTCTTATTTATTCGCATGCAAAAGTCGCATGCCCCTGTTTCCCCTGTGACAACCGGCCATTACACTCGAACAACCAGTTTCCAATGACCAATGATTAGCATCTTCTGTGCCAGTAACATGCTTGATCGAAATCAGGTCTATTTATTACTGCAAGGAAAGCAAAATTGCGCGAATCCTTCGTTTCCAAGGTGGATTAATGGATTGATCAGGGGAAAAATGAGCATGCGCACAAGAGTGACAATCTTTTCAGAAGGACTGACGCGCTTTTCGTGACGCAGAGCACATTAACTTGCATCAAATTCCATAAGTCAGTTTCCTGAGATCAGGAAGTTGTTCCTGATTATGAAAAAAGAAAACAGAGAACGAGGTGGATTGCATTCCGCACCCCGCTTGCAGCCGCAAGAAAAAGCGGCCGCCCGCCCCGCGCGCCGCACCGTTTCACGGCGACGGGACGCGCAGGCAGTGCGGCCGCGATTCAGGGGGGGAGGCTTTGCTACTTCTTGGCAGCCACTTCCTTTGGCACAGCGAAACCCTGGTTCTCGGCGAGCCTGGCCGGCCGATACACATCCACCTTGCGGAAGTACTGGTCGACCACGTAGACGCGGCCGTCGCCGTCGATTGCTATCCCGGAGGGCAGCATGTACTTCGCGGGCGCGTCGCGGTCGCCGCGGCTGCCAACGGCCAGCAGCAGCTGCCCGTCGCCGTTAAAGATCTGGAAATTGCCGAACGCACTGTCAACCACGTAGAGGTTGCCGTCCGGGTCGACCGCCGCCTCCTTCGGGCGCGAGAACTGGCCGCTGCGGCGCCCCACTTCGCCGAACACGCGCACGAAGCTCCCGTCCGGCTTGAACGCCTGCACACGGAAATTGCCGCCGTCGACCACATAGATCAGGCCATCGGTGCCGACCACGACGTCGCGCGGCAGGTTGAATTCACCGTTATCCGAACCGCGCTTGCCGATATCCAGAAGATGCTTGCCGCTTTGCGCATCGAACACGCGCACCCGGTGCTCGTCGCTGGTCACGGTGCCGGTGTCGACCACATAGACGCGCTTACCCTCGTCGTCGACCGCGATGCCGGCCGGCCGCTTGAAGAATTTCGGGCCGCCCAGGGTGCGCAGGAATTTGCCGTCGTTGTCATAAATCTGGACCAGTTTGGTGGACGCGTCCGACACGTACAGGTTGCCCTTGCCGTCGACGTCGACGCCGATCGGCATCGCGAGGCGACCCTCGTCCTCCTCGCCGATCCGATAAAAGCGCTGGTTGGGGATGTCGAACACCGTCACCGAATGCGACGCGGTGTCGGTGACATAGACCTTGCCGTGGTAGGCGGCGACGCCATACGGCTTGGCCAGGCCCTCGGCTGTCTGCGTGGCGCCGGTCAGCGCCCGCTTCAGCGCGGCGTTCTTGTCTTCCTTCTCGATGTCGGCGCTGCTGTAAAGCGTGCGCTCATAATAGAAGCGCGCCTCGTCCGGCGGGCCGGGAAATACCGGCTTCTTGAATTCCGCCTGCGGCGGCGGCGCGGCGCAGCTCGCCAGCAGCACGGCTGTCAGCAGCAGGGACAAGTTGCGCAGCAAGGCGCCGGGAAACTGTTTTTTCATGTAAATCCTCGGATGCGGTATCTTTACGCGGCTGCGAAAACGAGTTGCCGATAGGCACAGCCCTAGCAAACACCATACCAATGGCAGGGCCTTCTCGAATACAATCTTTCCTCGAATAATTTATTTTCCTCGGGCATTAATCTTGCTAAAGGGCTGCATGATCTTTTTCACGATGGCAGCCGCGCCTGAAACACGGCGGGTGCCGTCCTCGCCAAGACAAAACACATGACTTCATTCCGCCTTGCCGCCTCCACCCGTCTGTTGTTCGCCCGCGCCAGCGGCGTCCTCGCGTGCGCCGTGCTGACCGGACTGGGCGCCGCCAGCCTGCCGGCCGCCGCAAAGCCGACCTTCAAGACGACCGGCGAAGAGGTCAAGCCGAGCGTGCTGTATCACAACTATTGCTCGGTATGCCACGGCGACAAGGGCGACGGCCGCAGCCGCGCGCAGAACAGCATGATCCCGGCGCCACGCGACTTCACCACGCCGGCCGCCGCGCAAATCTCGCGCGAGCGCATGATCGAAAGCGTCACCAACGGCCGGCCGGGCACGGCGATGACCGCCTGGAGAAACCAGCTGACGCAGAAGGAAATCGAAGGCCTGGTCGACTACGTGCGCATCACCTTCATGCCCGCCGCCGCTTCCGACGACAAGCAGCGCGGCCGCGCGGTCTATAACAAGAACTGCTCCGTGTGCCACGGCGACAAGGGCGACGGCCGCAGTCGCGCGCAGTTCAGCCTGAATCCGCCGCCGCGCGACTTCACCTCCGCGGCCTCGAAGCAGGAACTGACCAGGGAGCGCATGATCAAAGCGGTGACTTATGGCCGAGCGGAAACGGCAATGGCAGGATTCAAGACGCAATTGAGCAAGGAAGATATTGACGCTGTGGTCGAATACATCCGCACCGGCTTCATGTCGACCCTTTCGCATGACGGCATTTCCGGCACCTCTGCCTATGGCGCCAAGGCCGCCAGCAAGGGCAACCCGGCCGCCGCGCAAAAACAGGCCGACGCACCGGCGCAGGCGGCGACCGTCAACATGTCGGCAGCGATGCCGAACGGCCTGAAGGGCGACGCTGTCAAGGGCAGCGCCTTTTATATGAGCAACTGCTCCACCTGCCATGGCGCCACCGGCGACGGCCGTGGTCCGCGTGCCTACTTCATCAATCCGAAGCCGCGCAATTTCCTGCACCCGGCCTCCCGCGCCGAATTCAACCGCGTCGCGCTGTACAAGGCGATCAACGACGGCAAGCTGGGCACCGAAATGCCGGCATGGGGCAAGGTCATGACCGAGCAGGAAATCGCCGACGTCGCCGAGTTCGTGTTCCAGCGTTACATCCAGCCGGGCACGGCCAAGCAAGCCAAATCCAAGTAATGAGACTTTTCGCTCTATTCGGGCTGCTGCTTTCCCTGGCGGCCTGCTCCGACCGGCCGGCGCCGCAAGGCGCCGCGCCCTTACCGAAAACGGCAGCCACCGGCGCGCCGCAAACGGCCGACCTGGAACTCGGGCGCCGCGTCTACAACTTCCGCTGTTACTTCTGCCACGGCTATTCCGGCAACGCGGAAACCCTGGCCAGCACCTATTTGAGTCCGCGCCCGCGCGACTTCACCAAGCTCACGCCGGACCAGCTGTCGCGCGAACGCATGCTCGATTCGGTGACGCACGGCCGTCCGGGCACGGCGATGAAGGGCTTCGCCGACATCCTCAAGCCGGAAGAGATCGCCGCCGTCACCGATTTCGTGCGCCAGGAATTCATCGTGTCCAAGGCACGCAATACCGCCTACCACACGAAGGAAAACGGCTGGCCCAACCATGAGCGCTATGCCGTCGCCTTCCCTTTCGCGACCGGCAAGATCTCTCTGGACACGCCGGCCGAGCAGCTGAGCACCGAGCAGCGCGCGGGACGCCGTCTGTTCATGTCGACCTGCGTCAGCTGCCACGACCGGGCGCGCGTGGACAACGAAGGCGTGCCGTGGGATTCGCGCGCGCTGTCCTATCCGCGCATGGGCTTCCAGCCCGGCGACTGGCCACCCAAGCAGGTCGACGGCGTGGCCAGCGCGACGCCCTACCACATCCATGACCGCGTGCCGAAGGTGGAAGGACTCAATGCGCTGGAAAAGAAGGGCGAAACCCTGTACCAGCAGAACTGCGCGTTCTGCCACGCGGCCGACGGCACCGGGCGCAACTGGATCGGCACCTTCCTCGAACCGCATCCGCGCGACCTGACTTCCCCGGAATACATGTCGGCGATGACCAGGGAGCGGCTGACCGCCGTCATCAAGGAAGGCCTGCCCAATACCTCCATGCCGGCCTGGAAGTCGGTTCTCAGCGACGGCGACATCAAGGCGCTGATCGCCTATATCGGACGTGTTTTCCATCCGCTGGCACCGGCGCAGCAGGCCGGAACCCCGAAAAATCCCTGAAGACGGCCCGCGTCATGCGGGCCGTCTCTTCCCATCCTGATTCCTGCAATCGGCAAACCGGCTTGCCGATTTTTCTTTCAATCGGGAATCGCTTGATCCAGGCCAGGTCCGCGGGTCTCCATACTTCATTTCCTTAAGGCAACGCATTGGCATATTACTTGCAACCCTGCAACCGCAGAGTATTGCTTGTTTCCCGCTTTGCAAGACTTTTTGAACCCAAGGAGATGATATGAAATCCAGTTTTGTCGCTACCGCTGTCGCCGCCGGCCTGCTGCTGACTGCAGGCCAGACCCTGGCTGCAGATGGCAAGGCCGTCTACGACGCCACTTGCGCAGCTTGCCATTCCACCGGCGCCGCCGGCGCACCGAAGCTCGGTGACAAGGCAGCGTGGGCCCCGCGCCTGAAGGACAAGGCGGCGATGCAGGCTGCCGCGATCAAGGGCAAGGGCGTGATGCCGGCCAAGGGCGGCAACAGCAGCCTGTCCGACGCGGACGTGCTGGCAGCGGTCGACTACATGCTCGCGCAGTCGAAGTAATCCGACTGGCGGGAAGATCTTCGCATCTTCCCGCCTTTCCGACTCGAGACAACGCCCCTCCCTCCCCGTTCCGCCCGCTTGAGAACCGGCATTGCGCCTGCCAGTACCGGTTCTCAAGCGCCCCACGGGGGAGACTCCGTCGCCGCAGCCTCGACCGGGCCCCGCGGCGCGCTCTCCCCGGCGCCATGCCTGATAGGACACGACCATGCGCAAACTGATTGTTTCGAATCTGCTCCTGATCATGTTCCTGGTGGGCGCCGCATCCGGCTTTTTCGTCAGCGGCACCGGCTGGCTGGGCCTGAACCAGGGCGCAAGGCACCTGGAAATGGTTTACCGCCATGGCGCCGATGTGCAGAGCCAGACCGCCGAAGCGGAGCGCCTGCTGCTGCGCTGCCAGGCGCTGTTCCTGGACGGAATGCGGAAACAGCAATTGAACGGCGCCGACCGCGACGCGCTGGACAGGGTCGACGACGAACTGCAGGCGCTGCTTGCGCGGCTGCAGCGCGATCCGAAAAGCAGCGAACAGTGGAAGCACCTCGCGCACCTCCATTCGCGCGTGGCCGCCAGCCGCCGGCACGCGATGACCCTGATGGCCACCGATCCCGACGCCGCCTATCGCTACCATACCAATACCACCCTGCCCCTTTTCAACCAGCTGATCTCGACACTGCACCAGTTCCAGGTGCCGGCGGTGCAGGCGCAGAAACAGGCCTATGAAGACGCTCTGGCCGACAACCGCTTCGCGCGCGACCTCCTGCTCGGCACGTCGCTGCTGGCGACGGTCTTCTTCTGCGTCACCGCCTGGCTGACCTACCGCGAATCGATGGAGCGCCGCCGCAAGTCGGCGGCACTGGACCAGGAACATGCGTTGTTCCGCACCCTGTTCCAGGCAAGCAATGACGGCGTGATCCTGCTCGCCGACGGGCGCATCGCCGACCTGAACCAGGCGGCGTTCCGCCTGTTCTGCCTGCCGCCCGGGCAGGCAGCGCAGGAACTCGACCTCGACCGCCTGCAGCCGCAGACGCAGCCCGGCGGCACGCCTTCGGCCGGGGCGCTGCGCGCGCGCATCCAGGAAACCCTGAAGGCGGGATCACAGCGCTTCGAATGGCAGTTCAGGGCCGCCGACGGCCGCGAATTCCCGGCCGAGCTGGCGATCGACGCCGCGCGGCTTGGCGGACGCTACACGATCCAGCTCACCATCCGCGACATCAGCCGGCGCAAGGCTGCCGAGAGTTCGATGCGCCTGGCCAACCAGGCGTTCGAGAACTCGCTCGAAGGCATCGCCATTACCGACGCGGCGGGCGACATCCTCACCGTCAACCATGCGTTCACGGTCATTACCGGCTACGAACGCGAGGAGGTGACCGGCCGCAATCCCCGCCTGCTCAGCTCGGGCCGCCAGACGCGCGAGTTCTATGACGAGATGTGGCGCGCGATCGACGAGACCGGCAAATGGCAAGGCGAAATCTGGAACATCCGCAAGAACGGCGACATCTATCCGCAGTGGCTCAACATCAGCCGGGTGACCGACGAGCATGGCAAGGTGTCCAATTATGTCGGCGTGTTCAGCGACATCTCCGAGCGCAAGTCGGCGGAAGAACGCATCCTGCACCAGGTCTATTACGACCAGCTCACCGAGCTGCCCAACCGGGTGCTGTTCACCGACCGCCTGAACCAGGTGATGGGCATGGCGAAGCGGCACGACGGCAGCCACTTCGCGGTGATGTTCCTCGATCTCGACCGCTTCAAGCTGATCAACGACAGCATGGGGCACGACGCCGGCGACCAGCTGCTGCAACAGGTCGCGCACCGCATGCGCGGCAGCGTGCGCGAATCGGACACGGTGGCGCGCATGGGCGGCGACGAATTCACCGTGCTGCTGGCTGAAATCGCCAGCGCCAAGGATGCCGGCAACGTCGCGCAGAAGATTCTCGACGCGTTCCGGCCGCCCTTCCTCCTGAACGGCGAGGAAGTCTTCATGTCGGCCAGCATCGGCATTAGCGTCTATCCGGAGGACGGCAACAGCATCGAGATCCTGCTCAAGAACGCCGACATGGCGATGTATCGCGCCAAGGGCGCGGGCGGATCGTGGTTCGAGCTGTATGACGAAGGACTGGGGGCGGCCGCCAGCCAGCGGCTGGCAATGGAAACCGCGCTGCACAAGGCGCTCGAACGCGATGAGATGGAGCTGCACTACCAGCCGCAATTCGACTGCGACAGCGGCAAGCTGCTCGGCTTCGAAGCGCTGCTGCGCTGGCGTCATCCGGAGCGCGGGCTGCTGGCGCCCGACGCCTTCCTCGGCATCGCCGAGGAAACCGGCCTGATCGTACCGATCGGCGCCTGGGTGCTGCAGACCGCCTGCCGCCAGGCGCAGGCATGGCGGCATGACTTCCCCGGCCACCGGCTGATGGCGGTCAACCTGTCGGGCCGCCAGTTCCAGTACGCCGATCTCGGCAAGCAGGTGTCGGGGGCGCTGCAAAGCAGCGGCCTGCCGCACTTCTGCCTCGAACTGGAGATCACGGAAACCGTGCTGATGCAGAATCTCGATGCCAGCATCGCTATCATGCATCACCTGGCCGAGCTCGGCGTGCAGTTCTCGATCGATGACTTCGGCACCGGCCATTCCTCGCTCGCGTACCTGAAGAAGCTGCCCATCCATTCGCTCAAGGTCGACCGCAGCTTCGTGCGCGAACTGCCGCTTGACCAGGACGATGCAGCGATCGTCGGCGCGATCGTCGCGATGGCCGGCAAGCTGGGCCTGCGGGTGGTGGCCGAAGGCATCGAGGAAGCATCCCAGCTGAACCTGCTGAAGCAGTACAAGGGCATCGTCGGACAGGGCTACCTGCTCGGGCGCCCGCTCCCCGCGGAGAGCGCCACCCGCCTCATCGAAGGCAGACAGCGGGTCGCCGTAGTATAGAATCCTGCATGGCGGAAGAATAACGCCGCGGATTGCCGCCCGCGGCAGCACCCGCCGACTCTCCCCCAGGCATGCAGCCCCGCCCTCGCTGCCTGCCTTCGCCAGGAGCTGGCCTGTTAGTTGCATCAGTACAAAAGGCGGCGCCGCTCTCGCGACCGGCGCGGCGGCGGCGCGCCGGCCTCACCCCGCGTCCCATCCCGCTCCTGTCGCAAGACGCACCGCCGATCACCGCTTTACCAGTAGACCCGAAAAAAAGGATAACAACATGAAGTCGAAGCTAGATACCCTGCTGCACCTGAACATCGCAAAGAAGCTGTGGCTGATCGCAGGCTGCGCCACCCTCGGCGTGATCGCACTGACGGTGCTCTTCCTGCTGTCGGAACGGCAGCTGATCCTTGCCGAGCGCAAGGCAAGCGTGCAGCAGACCGTGGAGACGGCGCACAGCATTGCAGTGCGCTACCAGGAACTGGCGGCCAAGGGCCAGATGAGCGAGGAAGACGCCAAGCGCACTACGATGGAAACCATCAAGGCGCTGCGCTACAGCGGCAAGGAATACTTCTGGATCAACGACATGCACCCGCGCATGGTCATGCATCCGTTCAAGCCGGAACTCGACGGCACCGACGTTTCCGCGAGCAAGGACCCGCAAGGCACGCCGCTGTTCCTCGAGTTCGTCAAGACCGTCAAGGCGAGCGGCAGCGGCTTTGTGTTCTATGTGTGGAACAAGCCCGACAGCACCGAGCTCGGGCAAAAGGTTTCCTACGTCAAGGGCTTTGCGCCCTGGGGCTGGGTGATCGGCTCCGGCGTCTACCTGGACAGCGTCCAGGAAACCTTCGTCAGCCGGCTGATCACCTTTTCGCTCGGCGCGCTCGCGCTGGCAGGCGTCCTTTTGACCATCTGCCTGCTGATCGCCCGCAGCATCACCCGTCCGCTTGAACAGGCGGTGGCGATCGCCAATACCGTCGCGTCCGGCGACCTGACCAGCGAGATCGAGGTGAAATCCGGCGATGAAACCGGCCAGCTGCTGCGCGCGCTGCGGGAAATGAACGGCAGCCTGCAAAACCTGGTCGGCCAGGTCCGCGCAGGCACCGACACGATCGCCGCTGCCTCCAGCCAGATCTCGTCCGCCAACTTCGACCTCGCCGCCCGCACGGAGGAGGAAGCCAGCTCGCTGCAGGAAACGGCATCCGCGATGGAGCAGCTGACCGGCACCGTCAAGCAGAATGCGGAACATGCGCACCAGGCCAACCTGCTGGCGCGCTCCGCGTCCGAGGTGGCATCGAAGGGCGGCAACGTCGTATCCCAGGTGGTCGGCACGATGGGCTCGATCAATGAGTCCGCGCGCAAGATCGTCGACATCATCGCGGTGATCGACGGCATCGCGTTCCAGACCAATATCCTGGCGCTGAATGCGGCGGTGGAAGCGGCGCGCGCCGGCGAACAGGGCCGCGGCTTCGCGGTAGTGGCGGCGGAGGTGCGCCAGCTCGCGCAGCGCTCGGCGGCGGCGGCCAAGGAAATCAAGGACCTGATCTCCGACTCTGTGGAAAAGATCGACACCGGCGCGCGCCTGGTGGACGAAGCCGGCTCGACGATGAGCGAGATCGTCGCCAGCGTCAAGCGCGTGACCGACATCATGGGCGAGATCACCACTGCGAGCGAAGAACAAAGCTCCGGCATCGAACAGGTGAACAAGGCGATCGCCCAGATGGACCAGGTCACGCAGCGCAACGCCGCCCTGGTCGAGGAAGAAGCGTCGACCGCCGATGCATTGCGGGCCCAGGCCGAAAAGCTGGCGGTCACGGTCAGCGTGTTCCGCCTGCGCGAAACGCCGGCTGTCCAGCAAGAGCCGAACAATGTACTCGCGCTGGCCGCCAAGCATGCCGAACACGTGAGGCTGACCGCCGCCTGAGCCTGGCACGGCTGGTTCAACAGCGGTTTGCTATCGGGCACGAAGTGTGCTTGGTAGCAACTCGTTCCATTTTTACAGGATCAGGCTGTCAACATGAGACGTCCCCAGGCGCACCGCCGTCGTGTCCGGAAACCGCACATCCCCCGCTGCGCCGGCCGGGAACATCCGGCATGCCCCTGCCCGCACGCTCGCCGGAGCGGCCAGGCATGAAAGGGATAGTCACGGCGCTGATGGGCGGCACCCAGGACGAGGCAAGACTGCGCTTTCGCCTCAAGCTGTACACCGCGCTGTCATTCGTGGCCGCAATGTCGGTCGGCAGCGCGTTCCATGCGCAATTCGCGCACATGCACGTGCTGCGCGAACAGCGCGAGGTGGAAATCCTTGCGGCCAACCTCGGATCGGCGCTCGAGGGTCGGCTTAACCATTGCCTGTCCAGCACCTATGCGCTTGCTTCGGTGCTGCGCCAGGGTGGCGGCGAGATCCGGAACTTCGACGCGCTCGCCACCGAAATGCTGCATATGTACGGCGGCATCAACAGCCTGCAACTGGCCAAGGGCGGCATCGTGTCGCAGGTGGCCCCGTTCGTCGGTAATGCCCAGATCCTGGGACACGACCTGCTGAAGGATCCGAACCGCAACCGGGAAGCCTTCCTCGCCGTCGAAACCCGGGCGCTGACGCTGGCCGGCCCGGTGGAACTGCTGCAGGGCGGCCAGGCCGTCATTGGCCGCCTGCCGATCTTCCTGTCCGAAGGAGGCGGCCCCGACCGCTTCTGGGGCTTCGCCACCGCCGTCATCGGGGTAGCCGAGCTGATCGAGAAAAGCGGCCTGAACGGCCTGGCCAGGTCCGGCTATGTCTACGAACTGGCGGAAACCCGTACCGACGGCGGCAAGCGACGCGTGTTCGCGCGCAGCGGTGCCGCCGGACTCGACAGCCCGCTCGTGCGCGCCATCGAAGTCCCGAACGGCAAGTGGTACCTGAGCATCGCCCCCGAGGACGGCTGGTGGGAGGACTCCCTGTCCTGGCCGCTGCTGGCTGCAATATTCCTTGTCAGCCTGCTGGTGACGCTGTTTACCTATTCCACGTTCAGGAAACCGCTGCTGCTGCGCCGCGAAGTCGCGGCGCGCACCCGCGAGCTGGCCGAGGCTAACCGCACGCTGACCGCGGAAATCGAGGAGCGCGAGCGCACCCAGCACGCGCTCGCCCACATCAACCGGCTATACAGCGTGCTCAGCCACACCAATGCCGCCATCGTGCGCATCACCGACCGCGACGCGCTGCTCGACGAGATCTGCCATGTGGCGGTGGAGCTGGGCGGCTTTCCGCTGGCGCGCATTGCGCTGCTGGACGGCGACAGCGGCGCCTGGATCTGGAAGGCGAAATGCGGCAGCGACGCCGCCCTCCCCGACTGCGACGACCACATCCAGGCCTGCCTGACGAACAAGCTGGACGCGCTGCAAGGCTCCGTGCTGCGGGTGTGCAGCGACACCTTCCAGGACGACCGGAAGTGGTCCGCCATCTGCCCGCAGGCGATCGCGGCCGGCTTCGCTTCGCATGTGTTCCTGCAGCTGCGTTCGCGCGGGCGCCCGGTCGGCGTATTCAGCCTGTACGCGCGCGAGCCCGACAGCTTCGACGGCGCGCAGCTGCGGCTGCTCGAGGAGATGGCGGAAGACGTGTCGTTTGCGCTGGAGAACATCGAACGCGACCTGCTGCGCAAGCAAACCGAAGACAAGCTGCGCAAGCTCTCGCGCGCTGTCGAACAGAGCGCGAACGCGGTCCTGATTACCGACTGCGACGGCATCATCGAATACGTCAACCCGTGGTTCACGCGCATCACCGGCTATGCGTCGGAAGAGGTGCTCGGCAAGACGCCGCGCATCCTCAAGTCCGGCGATACCCATCCCGAAACCTACAAGCGGCTGTGGGATACGGTGCTCTCCGGCAAGGAATGGACCGGCGAACTGCTCAACACCAAGAAGAACGGCGAACTCTACTGGTGCCTCGAAGTGATATCCCCGCTCAAGGACGACTGCGGCGCGATCACCCATTTCGTCGCGGTTACCGAAGACATCAGCGAGCGCAAGCAGACCGAGCAGACGATCCGCCACCTCGCGTTCCACGATCCGCTGACCGGCCTGCCGAACCGCCGCCTGTTCAACGACCGCCTGCACCAGGCGGCGGCGCTGCGGCACAAGAAGGGCAACTCCTTCGCGCTGATGCTGCTCGACCTCGACCGCTTCAAGACGGTCAACGACACCCTCGGCCATGATGTCGGCGACGCGCTGCTCAAGGCGGTCGCCGCACGCCTGCAGGGCGCCACCCGCCAGGGCGATACGCTGGCGCGCATGGGCGGCGACGAATTCGCGCTGATCGCGCTCGATATCTCGCAGCCGGAAGACATGGCGCGCCTGGCGGAGAAGCTGCTCGCGGCGCTCAAGGAGCCGTTCCAACTGTGCGGACACGAACTCCATGTCAGCACCAGCATCGGCGTGACGCTCTATCCCGCTGACGCGGCCGATGCCGACGCGCTGATCAAGAACGCCGACATCGCGCTGTACCGCGCCAAGGATCTCGGGCGCAACAACTTCCAGTTCTTCACCGGCGACATGAACGCGGCGATGCTGCACCGCCTGCGCCTCGAAAACGCGCTGCGCTGGGCAATCGAGCGCGATGAATTCGTGCTCGCTTACCAGCCGCAGGCCGACGTCGTCACCGGCCGCATCCGCGGCACCGAGGCGCTGATCCGCTGGCGCCATCCGGAATTCGGGCTGGTGTCGCCGGCGCAGTTCATCCCGGTGGCGGAGGAAACCGGGATGATCGTGCAGATCGGCGAGTGGATCCTGCGCACCGCCTGCGCCCAGGCCAAGGCATGGCAGCGGGCAGGCGTGCCGATGCGGGTCGCGGTCAACCTGTCGGCCCGCCAGTTCCACCAGGGCGACCTGGCCGAAAACATCACCCGGATCCTGCAGGACCTCGACCTGCCGCCGGAGCTGCTCGAAGTCGAGCTGACCGAGGGCATCCTGATGGAAGACACCGCGCAGACCGGCGCCATCCTCGACAAGCTGCACCGCATGGGCGTGCAGATCTCGATCGACGACTTCGGCACCGGCTACTCGTCGCTGTCCTACCTGAAACGGCTGCCGATCCAGGTGCTGAAGATCGACCAGTCCTTCGTGCACGACATTCATACCGATGCCGACGACCGCGCCATCGTCACCGCGGTGATCGCACTGGCGCACAGCATGAAACTCAAGGTGGTGGCGGAAGGCGTGGAAACGCCGGAGCAGCTGTCTTTCCTGCGCGAATACAGCTGCGATATCATGCAAGGCTATCTGTTCAGCCGGCCGGTGTCGGGCGACGAAGTCCTGGCGCTGCTGACTTCCGACCGCAAGGTCGAGGCCTGACTCGGGAGAGGTGAATGAAATTGCATGATGAAGCGGAGGCAGACAACGCCTGCGTACCTGAATGGGTTCAATTGAATCCGCTGCTGTCCTACTGCGCGCGCTCGGTGCCCGGCCCGGCCCGGCGCGAGCAAGGCGGGCCGACGCCTGCGCCTCCCGCCGGCCAGTGCTCCCGGCACCGGACCTGTGTGTTCGGGTTCCGCAAGCCATGATTCATTGCGCGCGGGCGGCGTTCCGGTAGCGAGATTCTTAGGGGCTGCCGAGGTAGAGCGAAGCGAAACCCGCCGTCTCATCATCCGGAGGGAGCGCCGGGCTTCGCTGCGCTCTATCCACTGCGATCCTCTACGTGCCAAAGCCATCAGGATGACCTACTAGTAGGCCATCCAGATGAATTTGATAAACAGGTAGGGTGGGTAGAGCGGAGCGAAACCAACCATGCGCCTCGATGAGCGTAGCCAAAACGGTGGGTTTCGCTTGCGGCTCAACCCACCCTACAGGTTCATCTGGATGATCTACTAGTATTTCCCATCTAAAGGACGGTAGGGTGGGTAGAGCGTGAGCGAAACCCACCTGCGCTCGGGTACGGTTAATGGGAATTTTTTCTACGCGCCGCCTGCCCTGCGCCACTGCGCGCGCCCGGTGCCCGGCCTTGCCCGAGCAGGGCAAGGCGCCACCCCGGTAGCATGTCTATCCCGTAGCCCACGCGTCAGCTTCCTGGGGTTTGTCCGCTAGATATGCCAGCTGCTCTCCAGCTGCTGGCATGCGTGCCGTTCCAGCAACTCAGTGAAGTCCGCCGCGGGCAGCGGACGGCTGAACAGGTAGCCCTGCATGCTGTGGCAACCGTTCTGGATCAGGAAGCGCTGCTGCTCGCCGGTTTCAACGCCTTCGGCGACCACGTGCAGCCGCATGCTGTGTCCGAGCGCAATGATCGCCTGGGTTATCGCGGTCCCGCTTTCATCCACGCCGATATCCTGGGTGAAGGACTGGTCGATCTTGAGCTTGTCGATCGGGAAGCGCTTGAGCTGCGACAGGCTGGAATAGCCGGTGCCGAAATCGTCGATCGAGAATTTCACGCCGAGCGCGCGCAGCTGCGTCATCACGCCGACTACCCGCTCCGGCTGCTGCATGATCATGCTCTCGGTCAGTTCGAGTTCGAGACGGTCCGGCGCCAGTCCGGTGTCGCGCAGCGCGAGCTGCACCTGCTCGGCGAAATCGTCGGTGTTGAACTGCTGCGCCGACACATTCACCGCGACCCGCAAATCCTTGAAACCCTTCTCCTGCCATGCCTGCGTCTGCATGCAGGCTTCGCGCAGCACCCAGATGCCGATCTCGACGATCTGGCCGGTCTCTTCCGCGATCGGAATGAAGCGCGCCGGCGACACCATGCCCATGTCGGGATGCTGCCAGCGCACCAGGGCTTCCATGCCGACGATGCGGCCGCTGGCCAGTTCCACCTGCGGCTGGTAGAACAGCCGGAACTCGTTGCGCTGCAAGGCCTGGCGCAGGCTGCTTTCGATCAGCAGGCGCTCCATCGACGCATGGTTCATCTCTTCCCGGAAGAACTGTGCGCAGCCCATGCCGCAATTCTTTGCATGGTGCAGCGCCACGTCCGCATGCTTGATCAGCTTTTCCGGCGTATTCCCGTCTTCCGGGAAGATGCTGATGCCGATGCAGGCGGTGATTGTGATTTCATGCGTGTCGACCAGGAACGGCAGCGCGAGCTCGCGCAGCAGGCGGTCGGCCACGTCGGTCGCCGCCTGTTCCTCGCCGAGCTCTTCCATGATGACCGCGAATTCGTCGCCGATATGGCGCGATACCGTGTCGGCCTCGCGCGCGACGGAGCGCAGGCGATCGGCGACGGCGATCAGCAGACGGTCGCCCACGTGGTGGCCGAGCGTGTCGTTGATGTGCGCGAGGCGGTCGAGGTCGATCACCAGCAGCGCTACCCGCCGGCGGTGCCGCTCCGCATGGATGAGCGCATGCTGCAGGCGGTCATGCAGCAAGGCCCGGTTCGGCAGGCCGGTCATCGCATCGAAGAAGGCCATCTGCTCGATCTGCAGCTGCGCCGCCTTGTAATTCGAAATATCGTTGAAAATGCCGATGTAGTTCGCGATGCCGCCGTTTTCGTCCGGCACGCGTGTGATCGACAGATGTTCGGCGTAGATCTCGCCGTTCTTGCGGCGGTTCCACATTTCGCCGCTCCAGCGCCCTTCCTCGTCGATCACTTTCCACATCGCCTCGTAGAACGCTTCGTTCTGCCGGCCCGACTTCAGGATCGCGGGCGTGCGGCCCAGCACATCCTCCGGCTGGTAACCGGTAATCTCGCAGAAGCTGGGGTTGACCTTGAGGATGCGGCAATTGCCGTCGGTCAGAAGGATCCCCTGGGTACTGTTCTCGAATACCGTGCCCGACAGCCGGAGTTCATCCTCCATCCGCTTGCGGTCGGTGATGTCGAGCATGATGCCGACCAGGCCGCCCACGCTGCCATCCTTCTGCTGGAAGGTCGCCTTGTAGAAGGTCACGTTGTGCCGGCTGCCGTCGTGATAGCGGACGCCGGCCTCGTAGGTCTGCACGCCGCGTTGCGCGAACAGCGCGCGATCGGCTTCTTCGTACACCTTCGCCAGCTCCGCCGGGGCGATGTCGTGGACCGACTTGCCGATCAGCCCGGCGCGCGGAATGCCGATGTACTCCTCGAAAGCCTTGTTGCAGCCCCGGTAATAGCCTTGCGCATCCTTCCAGAAGATCGGGCTGGGCAGGCTGTCGCCGAGCTGCTCGAAGAAATGCGCCTGTTCGGCGGCGGCCTGCTGCGCCTGCTTCTGCGCGCTGATGTCGACCATGATGCCGCGCACCGCGGTCGTCCTGCCGCAGTCGATGGCGACATTCACCGAATTCTTCAGCCACAGCACGCTGCCGTCGCGCGCCAGCATGCGGTATTCGAAGACATGGTTGCCCTCCTCGCGCACGCTCTCCAGGAAACACCGTCGCGCGCGTTGCCGGTCATCCGGATGGATGTGTGCTTCCCAGAAGCCTTCCGCATACCAGTCACTGCGGGGATAACCGAGGATGCGCTCGGCCTGGGCGCTGACGAAAGTCAGCCGCAGGCTCTGCGCGTCCGCTTCCCAGACAATGCCGTCGATGCTGTCGACCAGCGCGGCGACGCGCCGCGTTTCGGGATCGTCGGCAAGTGGAGCAAGCGTGTTCATAAACTGGGTCCGGCGTCTTTTCTTTATAGGTTGAAACTGCGGCGCCCGCCGCCTTTCGTCGGAAACCCGCGCCCCTTCGACGGGCACGGATGCGCGGACCGCTGCGGCGGCAAGCCGGGAACGGCGGTCTGCGCGTTACGCCTGCAGCGCGACCTGCTCGCGCGTCTCCTTGTACTGCGCGGTCGGCTCGACAAACCACTTGCCGCGCACCTTGTGCGGCGGCGGCTGTATCCAGCCCTTCTCGATCCAGCAGCGCAGCGCATACGGCGTCGGCGCATAGTCGCCATAGACCAGCGATGCCCAGCGGCTCACCAGGATTCGGCCTTGACGTGTAGTCGTCATCTTGTGTCCTCTCATGTTGTGCGTGACGGCGATACAGCGTGCTGGCAAAGGCATGGCGAACCTGCTGCGGCGACCGGAGCGCGGAAACGGAAAAAACGAGGCGGATGCGCCTTCCCGCTCGCCCCCCGTTCCCATCGGGCGCCCGGCATGTTGCTTCGGCAATGGCGCGCGAGTCGTGCGCCATCAGCCGCTGTTTCCAGACAGCAATAAACATGCCAAAACAAAATGCATGATCGCCGGGTTTCCAGTACACACAACATGATCTGAATCAAGTTTTCCCAAATCCGGTAATGTCTTGGCGGCGCGCCTTTCCATTTATGGGATTGCAGCGCACGGCATCAGTACACGGAAAAGAAAAAGGGCCGGCATGCGCCGGCCCGAAGCAGGATCAATCCCGGCGCGCGTCAGCGCGTCATGATCCACTTGGCGATCGTTTTCTGTTCGCCGACATCCTTGGTTTCGATTTCCTTGTGCTCTTCTTCCGTGCCGTCTTCCAGCTTGACCTTCGGGCTGGTGGTCAGGTTCTTGAGGATCTTGGCCTCGCCGTCCGCCTTGTCCTTGAACTTCTCGGCCAGCTTCTTGAACGAAGGCCCCTTCTTGGTCTTGTCCATCGCGTGGCACTTGAAGCAACCCTGCTTCTTCAGATACGGCTCGACGTCTGCCTCGCTCATGGCGGCGAATGCCGGTGCGGCGAGCGCAGCGCTGATCGCAAACACTTGCGCCAGTTTGACGGCGACGGTTGTCGTTTTCATGCTAGCTCCAATCAAAAAAAATCCGGGATGCGCCATGCATGGCGGGGCGTACCGGAAAGGGAAAAATCAATGGTGTTCATGCCATCCGGTGATCATCATCTTCAGCATCGAAGTGGGCTTGTCGCCGGTGGTGGCCAGGTAGACATGGCCGATCAGGAACAGGAAGATCGCGGCGCTGCTGACGTAATGCAGGAACGCGACCGGCAGCAGCCCGTCCAGCCCGAACAGCTTGTCCGGCGCCACCGTCGGGAAGAAGAACACCAGCCCCGAGATGACCACGACCGGCATCACCATGTACATGATGATCCAGTACAGCAAGGCCTGCAAAGGATTGAACTTCACTTCCTTCGACGGCACATAGGGATGCGGCTCGCCGCGGAAGATGCCCCACATGTAGTAGCGCGCCTGGCGGATGCAGCCCTCCAGCACCGGCGCGCGCGGGAAGTACTGCAGGCCGTTGCCGCTGAAGATGTTCAGGATGAAGTAGGCGGAATACGCGCAGGCGAGCGCGATGCCGGCGATGTCGTGGATGCGCGCCGCGAGCGAAAACTCGACCAGGAAACGGCCGGAGCCGGCGAAATGCAGGCTGATGCCGGTCACCGCCAGGGTGAGGATCAGGGTCGCGTTGGTCCAGTGCCAGATACGCAGCCAGAGCGGTATCAGGTAGATACGTTCACTCATTTTTCATTCTTCCTTCTCGATTTCGCGCTGATGTAACGCATCGCGCCATGCCCGAGCACGCCCAGCAGCGTCAGCGCCGCGATGATGATGATGGCGGTATCGAGCAGTGCATGGCGGGTGGCGCCGATCACGTACGAGTTCGCCAGGATGATGCTGTTGGCGAAGCCGTATTTCTGCTTTTCCTCCGAAGACAGGTGGCGGTACAGCCGGGCCGCCAGCGACGAGTCCTTGCTGTGGCAGCTCACGCAGTTGCGCTCCGCCTTCTTGTCGCCGAGGATCTCGTGCGAATCCTTGGTATCCGCGCCGGTATGGCAGTCGATGCAGCGCACCGACTGCCAGTGCAGCTTGGTGTTGGGCAGCCAGGCGTGCTGCTCGTCGAGGTCCGGCCGCGCTTCCTTCTCGCCGGCCTTGCCGCCGATCTTCACCGGCGCGAACTTCTCGTACTTCTTGTCCGAGCTGTGGCAGGAGATGCACATCTTGTTATCCTGGGACACCATCTTGCGCGTGTCCTTCAGCTTGGCTACCGTGAAGACGCCGTGGCTGCCGTGGCAGTCCATGCAGCGCAGCATCTGGCCGCCGTCAGTCGCCGCCAGCTTGCCGTGGCGGGTTCTTTCATAGGACTTGAACGTGTCTTCATGGCAGTCGCCGCAGGACTCCATGATCGTCTGCTTGACCGTCACCGCCGAAGAGTTGCCGACCGAGTGCGCGGTATGGCAATCGAAGCAGGTCGCGGACTTCGGATCCTCCTCGCTGGCCAGCTTGTCGCCGTGCACCGAGTCGGTGAATTCCTCGAGCTGGTCCTCGTGGCAGCTGGTGCCGCACAGTTTTGGCGACTCCAGCCGCCACTGCGCATGCGCTTCCGTATCCTTGGCCGGGATGTCGAAGAAGTGCGTGTTGTGGCATTCGGTGCAGGTAGCGTAGACGCGCGTCTCGTCTTCCTTGTTGATGCGCGCGTGGAAGGATTTCTTGTACTGCCCGATGCTTTCGACGACCTTGCCCAGGCGCGGCTTCGCCTTGTCCTTGTTTTCCTTCTGCGCCTTGTCCCACAGGTCCTGGTGGCAGCTCACGCAATCCGGCTTCTTCGCCTTCGGATTGATCTTGTGCTGCGCCTTCGAATCGACGATCTCGGTATGGCAGGCGACGCATTGCATCTTCGCGTGCACGCCCTTCCCGTATTTCTCGTTTTCGATAACGCGCAGTTCACGGGCGGCGCCATCCGGCCCCTTGCCTTCCAGCTTGCCCTTCTTGCCGTCGTGGCAGGTCTGGCAGCCGGCGTTGTCCAGCTTGGCGCCGGCGTGCGCCGCCTGTGCTGCCGGCGCGGGCGCCGCGAACGCGGTCTGCGCGCCGAACGCGCCGGCCAGGCCGACCGCGGCAGCCAGCGCCCAGCCCGACAGCGCCTTGAGCCGCTTCTTGATTGTTTTCCGGTGTGCAGACAAGGTTGTCATGATGTCCTGGTAAAGCCCGGTGTAGTTGTTTTACTGCTTTCAAGCAACATTCAAGCCAGCATCGAAAAAAGAAAAAGTCCGGCAGGACCGCCCGGACTTTCAAGCTGACACTGGTTCATGATGCGTCACGCTCCGCGCTGTCGCTCAGAACTGATAGGAGAGCGACACGCCAAGGAAGTGGACGTTGTACCTCGGCGTCGTTTCGCCGGTGCCGATCACGTTGGCCATGGTCGCCGGCAGCACCTGGTCGTACGCCCAGTCCGACGCGGCGTAGCGTTCGAAGATGTACTTCACCTTGACCGCCACATCCTTCTGCACCTGGTACTTGCCGGACAGGTCCATGCGCGACACGCGGGTCTTCAGGTCGGGCAGCGGCGTCGCCTGCGAGGCGGCGGCGATCGCCGGCCCCGTCCAGACGCTGATCCTGCCTGTCGAATACGCGTGCATCAGGTCACCGCCGAACTCGTACTTGCGCTGCGGCTTGTAGCGCAGGCCGGCCCCCACGGTAACCGTGCGGTCGCTGATGTCCGCGCCCCAGTCGAAGCCCGGGTTGAGCACGTTGGCCTTGGCGCCGCCGAGCGCGATTGAACGCTGGCCGGTGCTGTAGCGGTCGAAGGAGGTGAACGCGTGCAGGCTCAGCGCATCGCTGTACGTGTACGCGGCATCCAGGTTGAGCGCCCAGCCGGTCGCCTTCTGCAGCCCGTACTGCGATGCATGGTAGTCGTCGTCCTTGAAATCGACATCCATGTGCAGGTCGACATTGTCGGCCGGAGCGAAGTTGACGAAGGCGCGCACCTTGTCGCGCTTGCGCGGCGCCATGAAGAACTTTTTCTGCGTCGGCACGTTGTCCCACAATCCGTTCAACGGCAGCGCCGCATTGAATTGGGTGGCGGTGTAGCCGGGCATGAAGGATGCGAGGAACGGCGCGGATGCATCGTAGTCCGAGGTCCTGCGGTCCGAATACGCATAGCCGACGCCGCCGGACAGGGTGTCGCTGAAATGCTGGTGCACTTCCGTCTTGACCGTCGCTTCGCGCTCGTCCTTGATCGCTTCGAAGGTCTTCTTCGCCCAGTCGTAGTCGAAGCCGAGCTTGACCTTGGTGCTGGTGGTCCAGTGATAGTCGAGCTCGGCGTCGACCATCTGGCGGGTGCTGCTGCCCGGCAGGTTGATGCGGGTGGTGCCGGCGTTCAGCGCGGCCTGGTTCATCGAGTCGCCGCCGATGTACTGGTAGATCGCCTGCGGCGTCTTGTTGTCGCGCTGGTCAAAGCGGTAACCGGCGTGCAGGCGCAGCTTCGGCATCAGCATCGACGTGACCTTCAGGTCGGCGTGCGCGGTATCGATGCGGCCGTCCAGCGAGGAGCGCGGCAGCGGCGTGGTCACCCTCAGGCCGGGATTGACGCTATACGGCAGGAAGGCATCGTTCTGCGTCATGCGGCCGAGCGATACGCTGCCCGACACGCGGGTCGTCTTGCTGACCGTGTAGCCGGCCGATGCGCTCACCTGGTGCGCCTGGTTATCCGGCGGCAGCGCGATCTGCCCGTAGCCGTTCGGATAGCCGAGGATATTGCCGAAGGCGGCGCCCCACACGGTTGAACCGGCGTTGGTGCCGTTCGCATACGCATTCTGCCAGCGCATGCCGGAGTTCTCGTTGTTGAAGAATGAACCGAAATAACCGAACTGCATCTGCAGCTTTTCGCCGGTATAGCGCAGCAGCGCGTCGATCTGGTTGGTGGTGTAGTCGACCGGTTCCGGCAGGATGGCCGCGCGCGGATTGCCGCCGCCGGTGCCGAAGGTGGCGCCGATCAGCCGGCTGCCTTCCTTCTTTTCCTGCCTGACGCTGAAATCCACATCCCAGCCGGCCGGCAGCTGCTTGCTGGCGCCGACGGTTGCCGCACGGCGTTTGCTGTCGATGTTGAACGGCTGCAGGCTCGCGTTCAGGCGCGGCATCAGCGCGGTGGAGGAAGCCGCGGTATTCGTGGTGCAGGGAACCGCGGTGCGCGGCGCCGCCGAGGTTGCGCAGTTGGACACCCAGCCCGCTGGCAGGGTCAGATTCGCCGTGCCGGCGCCGAGGTAAGGCGTGCCGTAGGTATCGGACCAGAGCTTGACGATCTCGTCGTACTCGACGCGCACGCCATAGTTGCCCTGCTCGCCGGCCGCAACGCCGAGGCTGCGCGAATCGAGGCCGAGGTTGCGGCCTTCGATATTGACATAACCTGGCCCGTTTTCGTCCCGGCGCATCACCGAGATGTTGCCGATCAGGTGCACGCCTTCGCGGTTGAGGCCGGTGTAGTCGCCGAACTTGTAGCTGTCGCGCGTCACATAGCCGGCGCCGACTTCGACCGAACTGTCCGGACGGATCAGCGCGGCGACTTCGTCGTCGCTTTCCGCCCACGCGCAGGTCTGCATGCCTGCGCCGATCGCCGCGATGGAAACCGCGAGTATGGTGCGTGCAAAACGCGGTTGGAATCTGGTGCTCATTTCATTCTCCTTCGCGATTATCGGGTAAGGCGCGGGCCGGACGGGTGATTGCTTCCGTGGACCTGCGTATGGCAGTTCGCGCAGCTTCTCAGCAGCATTTGCTGGGCGCCGGAATTGCCGGCAGCATTCGCGGCGTTGCCGCCAGCGGAGGCCGGAAGGCCGCGGCCGCTATACGGATTGCCCGGATGCTGCGTGAAGTCGTGGCACTGGCTGCAGACGTACGGCTGGCGTGCCTTCAGCAGCGAAGGATGGTTGGAACCGTGCGAATTGTGGCAATTCATGCAGTTGTCGCTGGCCACCGGGTGCTCCCACAGGAAGGGGCCGCGCTTTTCGGTGTGGCACATGTAGCAGGTCTCGTTGACCGTGTTCTTGACCAGCATCTTCGGACCCGAGGAACCATGGGTGTTATGGCAG
>Ga0196971_1000504_pt1 | contig 28071 bp, 24 predicted proteins | sample S1v_1013CmetaG_FD_148660 | JGI IMG/M metagenome (GOLD analysis project Ga0196971, IMG submission 148660) | Soil microbial communities from Anza Borrego desert, Southern California, United States - S1+v_10-13C | ecosystem: Environmental > Terrestrial > Soil > Desert | place: USA: California...
GGCGAGGCGGTCGAACGATGCGGCGATCTCGGGATCGTGGACCCCTGCCCGCAACTCCGTGACCTGTGCTTTCAACGCATCGACGCGCGCGCCCAGCTCCATGACTTTGGCTGCCGCCCCGGTCCGCCCGGCGGCTTGTTCGGTCAACGCTTCGTACAGCGCGCCGTTGATCGCTTTGATTTCGGAGTCGATCTCGGCGAGCGCGCGCACGCGCGGCATCTGTTCGGACGCGAGCGCTTGAGTCGTCTCCGATTGGCCGGAGAGGATCATCGCTCCGGCGCCGGACACAGCGAGGATCAAAGCCACCGCTGCGCCGGATGGGGCCAGCATTTTCACCGCGAACGGCAGATTGGATAAAGCGCGATCAAGACCTCCGGCCGACAAGTTCGGCAAGCCACGCTTGAGGTTCGTAAGGTTCATGATCGCGCTTTCCAAGCTAGTTTAGTGCGTCAGGATCAGAAGCTGGTGCGCAGGGTGAGCACCACGCTCCGTTCGTTCGGCGAGATGCCGACGGTCTGAGTTTCGGCGTCGAGCAAATTGCGGCCCGAGAGTTCGACCCGAACCGTCTCGCTCGCGCGCCAAGCCGCCTGCGCGTTCACCTGCACATAGGCATCGACGGGCGCCAGTGTGTCGAAACCAGCGCTGGCGACGCCGAACTGCATCGTCTCGCTGGTGTAACGCGCATCGGCGCCGAGTTCGAAACGCTCGCCGACCCAGCGTACGCCGGCGGTGGCGACGTGCTCGGGGCTGGTCGTTTCGAAAGCGAGAGGCGCTGTGGCGACGGCCGCCGCTGGGATCATGTCGTCTTCGACGCTGCGCCAGGAATATTGCGCATCCCAGTGAATGTCGCCGCTGCGGCCTTCGACGCCGAACTCGACGCCGTGCATTTCGGATTCACCGACATTGCCGCCGCCGCTGCCGATGATCATCGGCACGGCAGAGTACACCGTGGACGTCACGCCGAGCGCGCGTAGGTCTTCGTTGAGCTGCCAGAAAACAGCGGCGCGGAAGCGGCCTTCGATCGACGGAAGGTTATGATCCCAGCCGAACTCGACATTGTAGACCACCGCCGGTGCGAGATCCGGATTGCCCATGTAGAAGACGGTCATGCCAGGCGCTGGCGGCGGGACTTGGAGCTGGAAGCCGAATTCGAGCAGGCTCGGCGAACCGATGCCGCGCGCAGCGGAGAAACGCAGCGAGTCCTGTTCGGAGACCTTGTAGACCGCGCCGAGATTGAGGCTCCACTCGTTGAAGTCGGTCGAGTAGGCGTCGTTGGTGAGCGGAAAGTTCGTCGGCGACGCGCCTTCACGCTGCAGTTCGAGCGAGTCGTAGCGGGTCGCCGCGGTCAGTGCGAGCGCCGGCGAAGCTTGCCAGTTCCACATGCCCGACAGCGCATGCACGTTATACGAAGTCGTGCCGAGACCATCGTCGTACTCGTTCAGGCGATATTCGCCAGCGATACGGAGCGTGTGCGCCGGCGCCGGCTTGGCGATCAGCGAAGCCGAGGCCACCGTGATGGAATTGTCGATGGTCAGCGGCGCAAACGCCGTCTGCATGACGAGGTCGAGGGTGTTGGAATAGACCTGAGCGTTGAACATACCCAAGCTGGTGTCGGAGAACAGGCCGACTTTGAACGAATTGGTTTCGTAGTCGCTGACCATCGGATCGCCGTAGCGCTCCATGCGCTCCGAATTGGCCCAGGTAGTTTCGAACTCAAGCCGGGTCTTTTCGCTGAGGGCATAAGCTGCGTTCAGCGCGACCGTGCGCGCGTTCGGATCGAAGGCGTCCGTGCCAAGGGCGGTTTGCGCCGCGACGTCGTCGCCTTCCCAGGCGTCGGCGTCGAAGCCGCCGATCGAGAGGCGGACGCCGAGGTCTTGGCCGAGACGCGTCGTCATGATGGCCGAGCCGGCAGTGTAACCGGCGCCTACGCTAACGCTGGCTTCATCGACATCGTCGCGCAGTGCATCGACGGTGATGATGTTGACGACGCCGGCGACGGCGTTGAAGCCGAACAGCGCCGTGTTCGGACCGCTGACGACTTCGATTTGCAGAATCTCACCAAGCTGCACCGGGATCGCGTCCCAATTGGTCATGCCGTAATGGTCGAGATAGACTTGGCGGCCGTTCACCAGCACCAGGAGGCGCGGCGACGATTGGGCGTTGTAGCCGCGGATGGAAACGTCGGCAGCGCCGCGGAACGAGCGCATCACATCGACATTGGCGAGGCGTTCGAGGACGCCCGGGATGTCGCTGGCGCCGGAAGCGCGGATGTCGTCCTGTGTGAGGATGGTCATGTTGACCGGCGCTTCGGTCGCGCGTTGCGGCGCGCCGGTGGCGGAGGTGGTGACCGGTTCGTTGAAGAGCTCGGCGAAGGCGGCGCGGTCGACGTTGTCGGCCGCCGCTTGGCCGGAGATGCTTGCCACGCCCGCGAGCGTCACCGCCGCCAAGCGAAGATTGATGTTCGACATGTTTCGTTCTCTCGAATTCATTTGATGGACTGGATCAGACTTCGCGGATCATGACGCGGAAGGCCTGGCCGAAAGCGATGCCGTTGGCGGCGGAGGCGGCGCGCGACACGACGATCTCGACGCGCGGTTCGGCGGCGACGCCGACGACGCAATTGCCCGAGTTCACGCAGGCCATGTCGGTCGATAGCGTGATCGCGCGGAGACTGCGTGCAGCGCCGGCGATGGCGGCGTGCGAGCCTCCGTGCCCTTCCGGCACGATGATGACGCGGGCGCCCGAGCCGGCGAGCGCGCCGACGGCGACTTTGCGCGGCACCAAAGTGACGCCGCCGCCGGCTACCCCTGCGCCCATCGCCGCGACGATGGCGTCGGCGCCGGGACCATCGACGACCGCGACGGTGACGTTGCCGCGCGGCAAGCCTTCGACGAAGCCGACAGCACGCGCCATGACCTGCAAGTCGCGCGCGCTGGTCTCTGCTTGCGCTGGCGCGCTGGCGAGCATCAATGCGGCGAGCGTCGCCGCGACGAATCTGGATTTCACAAAAGCCCCCGTTTCTTTGCGTTGTTGTTTTCGCGGGGAAGGAAATCGCGCTCGTAACGCTAATCAGAGGTAAAGCGCACTGTAGCGCCTGGCGCGCGTGCAGCGCGGCGATGGCGGAGAATGCGCACCGAAAGCGCCGCTCGCCCTTGGTATAGCTCGCGCGCGCGAGCAGAACGCGCGGGACACTACGAACGGCATACGCCGTGAGATCGATGCCGTTCGTGCGGTCAATGTCGGCCAGAGAAAGCGTGACTGCGCTCGTGCGCGCAGCGCTCCCGGCCGTCCAAACGGCCGGGAGCCGTGGCCCGTCACGCGGAGCGCATTCGTAACCGTATGCCGCAGAACATCATTAAAGCGAGCAGAGCGAGCAATGCGTAGAAGCTGGGCTCCGGCGTCGATGCACCGGCGAACGCCATCTCGCCATAGGCTTGTGGTCCGACGCCTTGCGGCATCGGCAGCGGCACATCGGCGGCTTGCGCCGCGCCCGGATTGGCGTTCACGACTTGACGCGAGACCGCGATGAACGAGGTCCAATCCGTCACCAGCGCGAACTCCAAGCCGAGCTCCGTGACGCGCTCCACCAATTGCGCTTCGTTCAGCCTTGAAGCGCGCAGCTCAGCCGGGCTGGTACAGTCGCGCATCAGATCGCCGACCTGCGCGCGCGCCCACATGACGGGGATCGCCGAGGTGGAGGCAACCGCCGGCGTCCGCGCATCCGAGAGAGCGACGCGCACCGGAAGGCTGGCCGGGCGGCCATTGACGTTTCCGTGCACGGTGACGGTCGCGGTGCGCGAACCGGTGAAGCGGCCCATCAAACGCAGCGAGTCGCCGGCGAAAAGGTCTGGGATGATCGCCGGCGTCACGCCGCTCGGCTGCAGGCCGCCCCAATCGATACGGATATCGGTCAGCACCGGCGCCTCGAGCCGCTCGGCCAACTCCTGCGCCGCTTCAAACGCGGTTTCGGTTGGGTCGATATAACGCGCGAAACCCCGGCCGCGGCGGGCCATTTCCGAGAGCAGATAGCGGTTCACCGACGTGCCGACGCCGAAGGCGTAGACGCGTGCTGAGCCGAGCCGGCTCGCCATGTCGTGCAGCACTCGCGCTTCATTGCCGATATAGCCGTCGCTGAGGAAGACGACGATGCGCAGCGTGTTCGGCTGCTGCGGCACGGCGAACGCCTGCTGGATCGCGGCCATGACCTCGGTGCCGCCCTCTGCCGTCAGGCTGCGGACATAGGCTTGCGCGCGGGCGACGTTGGCGGCGGTGGCGGGAACCGGCCCGGCGTTGAGTTCGCGCGGCGTCGAGCCGAACTGGATGATGCGAAAATAGTCGCCGGGGCGGAGCGCATCCAAGGTGCGTTGCATGAAAGCCTTACTGGCTTCGATCGGCTCGCCGCTCATCGAGCCCGACGTGTCGAGTACGAACACCATCTCGCGCGCGGCGATCTGAGTCTCGGCCGGCGCCGCCGGCGGCTCGATGACGAGGCTAAAGAAGCCGCCGCGCTCGTCGGCATGGGTCAAAACGCCCGTCTGCACTGCGCCACCGGCCAACGTGTAGCGCAATACGAAGTCGCGGTTATCGACGACACGACCCTCGTTCAGCGCGATCGTGCGCTGCCGGCCCTGCCCGCTGGTGGTGAGCGCGTGCGTGGCGCTGCTGACCTCGCCGATGGCCATGCCGGCTTCCAAATCGACGCCAATCGACACGCGCTCCGGCGCAATCTCCTGCGGCAGCGAAAGACCGAAAACACCACGCGGATAGGCGGGCGGCGGGGCGATGCGCCAAGCACCGATTTGCGCAGGCGCGGGCGGCGCGTCCTCCGTGTCGCTCACGGTCTGCGCGGCGGCGCTGGGAGCGGGGTTGTAGCGCGGGCCAACGACGAGCGGCAGCACCAGTTCGTAGGCGCCATCGACGCGCGGCACGCTCTGGGCGTAGCGCAGCGTTATGCGCACGCGGGCGCCGGGCATCAGGTTCGCCACCTCCTGCGTGAACATGTTCGGACGATGCTGGCTAAGCAGCGCCGCCGCGCGGCCTTCTTGCCGGGCTTGCTCATATTCCTGACGCGCCTCTTCGCGACGACGGATTTGCGCTTCGATCACTTCGTCGCCGACCTCCATCGTCATGGCGTAGACGGCGGCGTCTTCGTTGAGCGGAAAGAGGTAGGTCGCGTTGAGCGGCGTATTGGTGGGGTTCTCGAATGTCTGCACCAAGGTGACGTTGGCAAGATCGCCATCGATCGACACGTTGAAATCGCTGCTAGCCAGCGGCAGCAGCAAGCTCTCGCCGTTCGCTTCTCCTCGCATGTGGCCGCCGAGCGTCTCAGCCGGATCAACCGGCTCATTCTGTGCGCGGGCGAACGAGCTGCTGAGGAGCGCGAGGCTCCCGATGACGATGATTATGCAGCGCCTGGCGAACATGGTTTTCTCCTGGGTCAAGGCGAATGAATAGGCGTGCGGGGTTGGTCGAGCGCAGCGAAGACGCCGGCGTCGAACGCCTCGCGTGCGGCTGGGCTCGCCTGCTCAGGCGAGATGCGCTGCACCGCGGTCCAGACCGTCGAGCGGTCGGCGAGCCAGAGCCACACCGCTTCGGAGACGCTGGCGGCGCGATGGCCGCGATCGGACAGGAAACTAACTTCGACCCGGTAGGCCGACCCGTCCGGCGCGATGGCGCGATAGTGCGCGCTCGGGACCGGCGCGAAACGCATACCAACATAATTCACGCGATAGCCGAGCCCGCGCAGGCACTCGTCCGGTGCGTGCAGATGGCGCAGAGGTGAAGTGGTGCGCGCGAGCAGCAGCCCGAACTCGCCATAGGATGCTTTCGCAGCGGCGCCGCCGAATTGCTCGAAATAGGCGCGCTCGCGCGGCGCCAGCGGCAGCGGCGAGCCACGCAGATCGCCGATGCGTTCGGGCGGCGCGATCGAGATGTCGCGCGCGGCGATGTCGATCGGGCGGGATGGCGCAGCGATGATGACGAGCGCGGCGAGCAAAAACGCGCATGCGGCCCAACTGCGCGGGGGACGCGGCGCACTGTTTGCCGCGCGTCCGGCGGAAGCCGCGGGCGCCTGCGGGCTCGGCCGCACGCGCTGCGCCCACCAAATCACAACGGGAAAGGCCCCGGCCAGCGAGACGAGCCCAGCAAGGTCATGCCAGGGCTGGGCCATCACATCGACGCCGAGTTGCTCCGGTCCGAGTGCGACGCCCGCGGCCAGTATCGAAATGCGGAGGACGTTGCCGGCGCACGCTGCCGCGAGCGCCAGGACGCCGCCGGCAATTGCACTCAGCATGGGCGGGCGCGCCAGCGCTGCGGCGACCGCGAAGGCGAAACCAAAGATGATCAGCGCGCGGGCGCCCGAGCATGGCAGATCGACCAGGACGTCGGCGCCTTCCACCGTGATGCGAACACCGGCGCAGCGGACGTCGGCGAACACGGCCGAAAGCACGGCGCACGCACCTTGCGCCGAGATGTCCTGCAGCACGAAGCCGACCGAACGCTGAATGATGCGCTCAAGCGGCAAGGCGAAGGCAAAAGCGACGGCGAGCCAGAACGGCGACACGGCGCGGCTGCGCCGATGCAGACCGGCCAAGCGCGCGAGGGCGTAAACATCGATGACCAGCGCCAGCGCACCGATCGTATCGATCGCCAGCAACTGGCCGGCGAGACGCACCAGCGCGGTCGCTGCCAGCAGGACGATGGCGATGCGCTGATCGCCGATACTGGGGGGCTGGATCAGGCGGCTCGTGGCGCTCCAGGCTGTCAGCGCCGCGAAGACAGCGAAATATACCAGACCATGCGAGTCGAAAGCCGGATCACGCCAGGTGCCGATCAGCCAAGCCAGAGGCGCGGCCGCCAGTATTGCGGCCGCACTGGCAAAAGCGATGCGGGCAAAGTCGATCCGCGGAAGAGCAACGTAGGCGAACACGAGGCGACGCTAGCGGTACGCCGTGCAGGGCTTATCGCGCCCGTCTTCAGCCGATCAGGAGCTTGTGTGCAGCGCCCGTGCAAGCGGCAGCGTCAGGACGAACGTGGCCCCCGGTGCGCCTTCAGCAAGCGCGATATCGCCGCCGTGCGCCCGCAACAAGGCGCGGACAATGCCAAGTCCCATGCCGGTGCCGCCTTCGGCGCGGCGTGTGGTGAAGAATGGATCGAAGATGCGAGCGCGATTGCCCTCGGACACGCCTGCGCCGTTATCCGCGACCTCAACGATCAGACGATACCCCTGCTCCCGCGCGCTGATCATGAGCTGCGACGCGCCGTGCCGGAGTGAATTGTCGACCAAATGACCAAAGACGATCTCTGCATTCTCCGCCGACATCGCAATGGCAGACGGCGCCTCTGTTGAGAGTTCGATCTCGAGGCCAGAGAAGCGCGACCGTAACGCTCGAGCGATCTCGGCGAGCGCGGAGGCGCCGCCAAGGGACGGATTGTCAGCGCGGGCAAGTTCGCGCAGGCGGTCAAGCAGCGCGCTGATGCGTTCGGTGTCGGCGAGCAGGTTGGAGAGAAAACGTTCGCGCTGTTCGGGCGTCATTGCGCTTTCGGAATCGCGGATCAGCTCGGCGGCGCCGCGAATTGCGGTGAGCGGCGATTTCAGTTCATGGGAGACGTGGTTGGCGAAGCCGCTGAGATAATCGGAGCGATCCGACAGACGCCGCGCCATGATCATCAGGCTGTCGGCGAGACTGGCGAGTTCGCGCGTACCGTGGCGTTTCAAAGGACCGATCGCCTCGGTGCGCCCGGCGGTGATCTCTTGGGCCTTGAACGCGAGCTCCCGCATCGGCCGGGCGATGGTGCGCACGAAGACGAAGCCGATAGCGCTCGCCGCGCCGAGCGCCAGCAGGAACGTCGCCAGCACCTTGCCGCGCTCGCGATAGAGCGCGCGCAAAATGTTGTCGGGCGTGCGTGAGAGATAGACCACGCCGCGCACGCGATCGTCCACGAACACCGGCATGGCCACATAGAGTCGAACCTTGGCGCCGCGGCTGATCGAGTAGATGGGCGGCGGCTCCGACATCTCGTCGCGCACGCGCATCAATGTGCGCACACGCCCGGCCATCGCCTCCCGCACCTCTTCCACGTGGGCGAAAGAAAGTCCGAGATCGCCGCGGCCGCCTATGACGACGCCATTGGCATCGAGCAGACGAAAGCCGGCGAGCGTCGTGCGTTGAGTAGCCGTGGTGATCTCGGTCAGCGCGCGCCCGGCTTCGAGCGCGGCGGCGCTTGGCGGCGCCGTGGGTGCAACCGGCGGCGGACGCGCGGCGTGGATCGGCGAGGAAGCCAGGTCGAGCGACGGCAGGATCGGCGCGTAGCGTTCATCCACTATGACTGCCGGATCATTCGGCGGCCGTCGCGCGCCTTCAGGGAAGGCGCCCGGCGGCGCCGCCTCGATTTCGCGCGCATAGAAGGCAGCCAGCATCGCCGCCTGGGCGATCAGCTCGGACTCGGTCTGCCGCACGAGCTGGTTTTCGAACACGCGGAAGAACAGCAGTCCGACCAGCGGGAGAATCAGCACGCTGGCGATCACTGCGGCGGTGATCATGCCGATGCTCGGGCGCCATTTCTCGCGCGCGGCGTTCACGCTTTGGCGCCGAGATCGCCAAGCTTGAAACCTACGCCGTGCACGGTCTCGATCACCGACGTGCAGCCAGCGGCGGCGAACTTGGCGCGCACATTGCGGACGTGGCTGTCGATGGTGCGGTCGGAGACGTGCACATTGTCGGCATAGGCGGCGTCCATAATCTGATCTCGGCTAAAGACGACGCCAGGACGCACCGCCAGCATGCGCACGATGGAAAACTCCAGCGCGGTCAGTGGCACGAGCATCCCGGCGAACGTCGCCTGAAAGCGCGGACCGTCAAGTGCGAGTGCGCCATGACGCAAGATGTCCGGCTCAGGCTCCGCAGCGGACGTGCGTTTGCTGCGATTCAAAATAGCGCTGATCCGCGCCACCAATTCGCGTGGGCTGAACGGCTTGGTGACGTAATCATCGCCGCCCAGTTCGAGCCCCACGATGCGATCGACTTCATCGCTGCGTGCGGACAGAAACAGGATCGGCGTGTCGCCCTTCTTGCGGATGCGGCGGCAGACTTCGAGTCCATCCATCTCCGGCAGCCCGATATCGAGGACAACGAGATCGGCGTCGCTCGCCTCCAAACGCGCCAGCGCCTCGGCCCCGTCTTTGGCCGTGACTGGGCTCATGCCGGCGCGCTCCACCGCAAAGCAGATCACGTCGCGGATGTGGGGATCGTCATCGACGACGAGGATGCGGTGGCTCATGCGTTTGGTCCCGTCCAGAGCATAGCTCGCGCCGGACCGAGCGTCACCGCCCGCCGGCAAATTAGAATACATCGTCGAACCGCCGGCGGGACTGAACGACCATGGCTTCGCGGTCCTCGTCGGACTGTGGGCGTCGGCGCAGGTCCGGGATCTCGACTTGTGAGGACGGACGCGTGCGGGGCGCGGGGCCGCGCGGCGCGCTCTGATCTGGGTCGGTCATGACGAGCAAACTGGCGGCGCCGCGCGCAGGACTGATGCCGCCGCGGCGCCGCTGCGCCCCAATTATCGTGCAGAAATTGTGCAGGTCACGCTGCGGCAGCGCCCGTCCCGCGCTTGCCGAACCAAGCTCACATAGGCACTGAACGGCGTCACATAGGACTCGAAACAGATGACTTCAGGGCCGTTGGCCGGCGTGCGCGTGCTGGAATTCGCCAGCATTGGCCCCGGCCCGTTTTGCGCAATGCTGCTGTCGGACATGGGCGCCGACGTCGTTCGCGTCGATCGGCCGAGCGGCGTCGCGGGCACTGGGCCGAACGCGGTTCTGCAGCGCGGGCGGCCATCGATCGTGCTCGATCTGAAACAGGCGGGCGATTGCGCGCTCGCCGCACGGGCGGCGGCGCAAGCGGACGTACTGATCGAAGGCAATCGTCCAGGCGTGATGGAGCGGCTCTGGCTCGGGCCGGCGCCGCTAATGGAGGCCAACCCGGCGCTCATCTACGCGCGCATGACTGGCTACGGTCAAACCGGACCACTGGCGCACGCGGCTGGCCACGACATCAATTATCTTGGCCTGGTGGGTGCGCTCGACGCCATTGGCGACGGCGAGACGCCGCCGCGCGCGCCGCTTAATCTGCTCGGCGATTTCGGCGGTGGCGCACTCTATCTCGCGTTCGGCATCGCGGCGGCCTTGTTCGAGCGCACGCGTTCGGGACGCGGACAAATTATCGATGCGGCGATCGTCGATGGTTCCGCGTCGCTGATGGGAATGGCCATGGGCGCGTTTGCCACGGGCTCTTTGGGACGCCAGCGGGAGGCTAATCTGCTCTCCGGCGCGGCGCCGTTTTACCGCTGCTACATCTGCGCGGACGGACAGCACATCGCCGTCGGTGCGCTGGAACCGCAATTTTACGCACGTTTCATTGCGGCGATGGAGGTGCAGGCCTTCGCCCACTATGAGCAGCGCGATCCGGTGTTCTGGCCGGAGCTTTCGGCGCTCCTGGAGCAGAAGTTCGCCTCTAGACCGCGCGCCGAATGGCTGGCCCTGCTCGAACCGCTGGACGCCTGCGTCAGCGCAGTGCTGCCGATCGAAGACAGCATTGCCGATCCGCATGCGGCGGCGCGGCAAATGTTCATCGAGGTCGGCGGCATGCGCCAGCCCGCGCCTGCGCCGCGCCTGTCGCGCACGCCGGGCGCGGTGCAGGGTCCAATGGCGAAGCCGGACGAAGGCGGCCGCGACGCGCTCGCGCGCTGGGGCGTGAGCTAGCGCGGTCGCCGGGTTTGATCGCACGCAATAGCGGCCAGCGGCGGCGCGCCACACTGCTTCGCTGAGCAGGACAGCTGAGCGCATGCCCAGGAAGATTCTCGTCATCGACGGCCATCCAGACCCCGATCGAGGCCGGCTCTGCCACGCCTTGGCGGAAGCCTATACTGAGGGCGCGCTCGACGCGGGCGACGAAACCCGGCTGATCACCATCGCCGAGATGGAGATTGCGTTTCTGCGCACCGCGGCAGAGTTCGCCGCGGCGCCGCTATCGCCCGCGATTATCAGCGCGCGACAAGACATCGAATGGGCGGATCACGTCGTCCTCGTTTTTCCGTTGTGGCTCGGGGGCGCGCCGGCGCTGTTGCGGGCGTTTCTGGAGCAAGTCGCGCGCGGCGCTTTTTTCGCGGACACCGACGGGAAAGGCATCCGGCAGAAGCTCAAGCGCAAGTCGGCGCGGCTGATCGTGACAATGGGCATGCCGGCGCTGGTCTACCGGCTCATTTTCCAGGCCCATGGTGTCAAGAACATCATGGAAGGCGTGCTGGGCTTCGCAGGTTTTCGGCCGGTGCGCATGACGTTGTTCGGGGCGGTCGAAGCGGCTGGCAAAGCAGTGCAGCGGGCGCGCTTGGCGCAGGTGCGTGAGCTGGGCCGGCAGGGCCGCTGATCGAGACTCAAATGTGGCGCGCTAAAGCTTCGCGGACTTTTTCCTCAAGCGCCGCGCCGAGCAACGGCTTTTCGACGATCTCGACGCCCGCTCTCGCCGCGTCGCGGCGAACGGCGGCCGTGGGATTGCTGGTGATCAGAATCGCGGGCGCGCGCACGTCGCGGGCGCGCAATTCCTGCAGCAGCGCAAGCCCGGACCGTCCCGGCAGCTTCTGATCGAAGACGAGGCAGAACGGCTGCTCCGGCCGCAAAGAATCAGCCAACAGGCTTTCGGCGTCGCCATACGCATGCACGTCATAGCCGTGCGTCTCGAAGGCAAAGCTCAAGGCATGCAGCAGCGCCGCATCGTCATCGACGAGGATCAGGGCCGCGGGGGGCTCTGACGCATTCGCTGGGGAATTGCACTGTTGCGCCACCCCAGCACCAAAGCAGGCCTAAGCCACGCCGTCATTGAGCAGGCTCAAAGCGCGCCTTGTTCCCGCTGCAGCGCCATCCGCACCAAATCCGAGAGCGTCTTAGCTCCCATCTTTTCCATCACGTGGGCGCGGTAAATCTCGACGGTTCGCGGACTGATGCCGAGTTTCTGCGCCGCGCTCTTGTTCGAATCGCCCGCCACGACGGCTTCGAACACATCGCGTTCGCGCGGCGACAATTGCGCGTAACGCGCCTCGATCTCCGCCCGCTGCGCCTGACGGCCGACACTGTCCTCCTCGCGGGCCAGCGCCGAGCGCACCGCGCCGAGCAGCACCTCGTCATTGAAAGGCTTTTCGATGAAATCGACCACGCCGGCTTTCATCGCCTCAACCGCCAGGGCGACGTCGGCATGGCCGGTCAGCACGATGACGGGCATGCGGACGCCCCGCGCACGGAGCTCTTGCACCAGCTCCAAGCCGTTCATACCGGGCATGCGCACATCAGTGATGATGCAGCCAGGCTCAAGTTCTCCAGTGTGCTCGAGAAACGCCAGCGCGCTTTCATAGGTGCGCGCGCCGACATCGGCGGAGTCGAGAAGGAAGCTGAGCGAATCGCGCACTGCGGGGTCGTCATCGACGACGTGTACGACACGGGGGCCGGCGCCTGCGTTCACGACACGCCCTCCACTTCCGCCAGCCGCACGCTGAAGCGGAATATCGCCCCGCCGCCGGGATTGGGCTCGGTCCAGATCCGGCCGCCATGAGATTCGACGATCGTGCGCGAGATCGAGAGCCCGACGCCCATCCCCTCCGGCTTTGTTGTGACGAACGGCTGGAACAGACGCTGGGCGGCGACTTCATCGACGCCGCTGCCGGTGTCGGCGACGCTTACGACGGCCATGTCGCCTTCAATGAAAGTTGACACTGTCAGCATGCGGCGCGGCTGGCCCTCCATGGCGTCCAAGGCATTGCGGACAAGATTGACCAGCACTTGCTGAATTTGAATGCGGTCTACCACCACACGATCGAGGTGAGGATCCATTTCGTACCGCACCTGAACGTTGCTCTCTTTTGCCCCGACGAGAGCCAGGCCGCACGCCTCATGCACGATTTTGGCGAGGCTCTCGACGCTGCGTTCGCCTTCGCCGCGGGCCAAGAAGTCACGCAATCTGCGGATGATATCGCCGGCGCGGATGGCTTGCTCCGCGGCTTTTTGGACAGCGTCAATGACGCGGCGGTCGGACGTGTTTTCACGCTCCATCATGCGCCGCGCGCCATTGAGATAATTGGCGATGGCGCTCAAGGGTTGATTCAGCTCGTGCGCCAGCGCCGAAGCCATCTCCCCCATCGCGCTCAAGCGGGAAATGTGGACCACTTCGGCCTGCAATTGTTCGAGCCGGGCTTCGCTCTCCTGGCGATCGGTCAAGTCACGGACGAAGCCGGTGAAGAAGCGGCCCTGCTCGGACTTCACTTCGCCGACTGCGAGCTCCATCGGAAAGGTCGCGCCGTCCTTGCGCTGGCCTACGACGATGCGGCCGATGCCGATGATGCGCTTCTCGCCGGTTTCGAGATACCGGTGCAGATAGCCGTCGTGCTGATCGCGAAACGGCTGAGGCATCAGCATGCTGATATTGCGGCCGATAACTTCGGTAGGCCGCCAGATGAACATGCGCTCGGCCGCGGCGCCGTACGATTGGACGATGCCATGTTCGTTGATGACGATCATGGCTTCGGGCGCTGTGTCGAAAATCGAGCGTAGGTGCGCCTCACGCTCGGCGAGCGCGTTCGCCGCTTGCTCCCCGCGCTGGCGCTCCTTCTGCACCCAGGAGCCGAGCAGCGCCGAGACCAAGCCGATGCCCACGAACACGTAAAGCGCAGCGGAACTCAGTGTGCCGGTTTCGAACGGCAAAAGCAGCCCGCCAAGCAGACCAAGCGCCATGGCGAAGAGGCCCGGGCCGGGCCCGTATAACAGGCTCGCGCCGACAACGATTGCGGCGAAGATCATGAAGCGCGGCGTTTCGGGCCAGAATTCGCGCAGCACGAAGGCGACGGCGAACGCAACCGCACAGGATGCCGCGACGAGAGCATAGCTCTTCATGGCTCTTGAGCGCAGCGCGTTCGGGAGGACGCCCACGCCCATCAAGCGGCGCTGCGGCGGGCGCTGGCCGGCCAAAGCGCCTCGCCGTTAAGTTTCACTGGCAAACGTCCACAGCTCCTTGCTCCGAACAGAATACCGGCTGGCGCGGCGCCCGCCAATTGAGTTGAATCATGGCGAGACCGTCCAGCCCAGGTCAAAACCCCTCCGCCAGCCCAGATCGCAGGGTTTCCGCCATCGCACACCACGCCTAATCGACTGAAGACCTATGCCGTCAGTCCTACGGGATTGTCCTTAAGCGATGATCCCGAATTTCGCGCGCGCCGCTTCTGCGAGACCTTCCAGGGGTCAAGCAGGGAGTTGGGACGTGCAAAGCCAAACCGCAACGCAACTGAATTGCCCCAGCATCGGCGCGGCCGACATGATCGTGTTCGGTCCGAATCTTTCGCTGCGCGGCGTGCGGATGCACTTCGAGCGCAACGAAGAAATTTTCGGCGAGGACGAGCCGGCTGAATACGTCTACCTGGTCGCCTCCGGCGCGGTGCGGACAATGCACTTCACCAGCGAAGGCCGCCGCCAAATCCTGGGCTTTCATCTGCCGGGCGATATTTTCGGTCTTGAGTTTGGCGAGCGCCACATGCTCTCCGCCGAAGCGCTGTGCGGCGCTGAAATCGTCATGGTGCGCCGCGCCAGTCTCGACCGGGCGGTGAACGAAGACATGGCCGCCGCGCATACTCTTCTGAAACTCACCGCCGAGCAATTGAACAGCGCCCGCGCACACGCACTGGTGCTGGCGCGCAAGGGCGCGAGCGAACGGGTGGCGGCGTTTCTGCTGCAGCTCGCCGATCGCTGCGTCACCAAACGCGAACTCGATCTGCCGATGTCGCGATCGGACATCGCCGACTATCTCGGCCTGACGATCGAAACCGTGTCGCGCGCCTTTTCGGAATTCGAGCGCCAGTCGGCGATCGGCCTGCCGAGCTCGCGCCACGTGGTGATGCGCAATCCTTCGGCGCTGATGCAGTACGAGGCGGCCTGACTCAGCTCCGCAACCCATTCCTCATTAAGCCTAGCCCGCCGCGCTCATCTGCGCCGGCGGGCTTTTCTTTTGGGGCGGCTAGTCGTCCTCGTCGATCAGCACCCGATGGGCTGCGCCTTGCAGATCTTCATATTGTCCGGCGCGCAAGCTCCACAGGAACGCGACCAAGCCGATCGCCCCCATCAGGATCGCCGCGGGAGCAAGGAAGATCAGGATGTTCATGTCCGTTTTCCGCCCTGCATGCGCAACGCATTGGCTGTGACGATCAGGGATGAACTCGACATCGCTACGGCGGCGATCAATGGAGTGAGCAAGCCAGCCGCCGCCAGCGGTGCGGCGACGACATTGTAGAGCGCCGAAAAGCCGAGATTCTCCAGCGCGCGGGCGCGGGCGCTCTTGGCGACATCGATAGCTTCAACCAGCGGCATCAATCGGTCGCCTTGCAGCACGATATCGGCGGCCGCCTGGCTTGCTTCCACCGCAGCGCCCGGCGAAGCGGAGGCGTGCGCCGCCGCCAGCGCTGCGGCGTCGTTCAGCCCATCACCCACCATGAGAGGTTTACGTCCGAGCGCGCGCAGCTCCTGAATGCGGGTCGTCTTCTCCGCAGGCAGAACACCCGCGCGCCAGTGCTCGATGCCGACTGCATCAGCCGCGGCCGCAGCTGCGCTTGGGCGATCACCGGACAGCATTTCGACGGCATAGCCGCGCGCTTTGAGCGCTGCCACGGCGGCGGACGCATCGGAGCGAAGCGCGTCGGCGAAGACCAAGCGCACAGGCGCCTGATCGCCGAGCGCAAACCAGAGCTCCGGCGCGCCGTCAGCGGCGTCTGGTGCGCCGGACGCGGCGTAGGTCCGCTTGCCGAGCCGCGCCGGAATGCCGTCAATGACGCCTTCGACGCCATCGCCGGGCGATTCCAAGGCGCCAATCGCCGCCGCGCCGGGTCCCGCTGCTTCAACCAGCGCACGTGAGAGCGGATGGCGCGAGACGCGCGCGAGTGAGGCCGCGGCGATTAGGATGTCTGCTGGCGGCTCGGACACCAAACGCGGTCTGCCTAATGTCAGCGTGCCCGTCTTGTCGAACACGACCGTGTCGATCTGCGCCAGGCGCTCGAGCGCATCACCCGAGCGCACCAGCACGCCGCGTTTGAAGAGGCGTCCCGTCGCCACGACTTGCACAGCCGGCACGGCGAGGCCAAGCGCGCAGGGGCAAGTGATGATGAGCAGCGCTACTGCGTTGGTCAGCGCCACGCGCACATCACCGGCGCCGGCGTCCACGCCAAAGACGCCGAGCAGCGACGGGCCGAGCAGCCAACCGAAAAAGGTGAGCGCGGCGGCCGTATGCACCAGCGGCACGTAGAGCGCGGCTGCGCGGTCGGCGAGGCGCACGAATTTGCCGCGCCCCTGCTCGCCGATCTCGATCAGGCGCGCGAGCTCGGCGACGGCGGAATCTTCCGCCTTAGCGACGGCGCGCATGGTGAGCTGGCGGCTCACATTGATAGCGCCGGCCAAAATGCGGTCACCCGCGCGGACGGCGACCGGCAGCGTTTCGCCCGTCAGCATCGAGCAATCGAGATCGGAGGCGCCGGTTTCCACGACGCCGTCGCAGGGCGCCCGCTCTCCGGCCGCTAACAAAAGCCGGTCGCCAACTTCGATCTCGCGCGCGGAAATCGCTTCCACGACGTCGTCCGCCCCAAGCCGGCGCGCGGCGACGGCTTGCATCGCCAGGATCTCGCGCGCCGCGGTGCGCGCGCGCTCGCGCAGCCTGTGATCGAGATAGCGGCCGATCAACAGGAAGAAGAGCAGCATCGTGATGCCGTCGAAGTACGTATGCGCGCCGCCGAGGATAGTTTCGGCGATGCTCATCGCGAAGGTCAGCACCACGGCGAGCGAAATCGGCACGTCCATATTGGCGCGCCAAGCTTTCAGTGCGCTCCAGGCCGAACGAAAGAAGGGCTGCGCCGCGTAAAGACCGCACGGGATCGCCACCAGCGCGGAGAACCAATGCATCAGCGTGCGCGTCTCGGCGCCCATGTCGTCGGCGAACCAGACTGGCGTCGTGAACATCATGATGTTCATCGCGCCGAAGCCGGCGACAGCGAGGCACCGAAGTAAGAAGCGGCCTTCGGAGTCGATCTTCCCTTGCGCCAGCTCGGGGTCGAACGGGGCGACGCGATAGCCGAGCCGGGTCATCGCTTCGGCAAGGGCTCCCGGCGCTAACGCGCCAGGGGTCCAAGCGATGCGAAGGCGGCGCGTCGACAGATTGAGCCGCGCATCTGAAACGCCCGGCGTCGCCAACAGTGCGCCTTCGATCTTTTTGATGCAGCCGGCGCAGCTTGCGCCCTCCACCATCAACTCAAGCGTCTCGTTGCCGCGCGCATCCACGCGCACGAACGCCGTGAAATCGGTTGGCCGCGCATCGGACTCGGTGGGCGCGCCGAGACCGGACGGGCAGCCCGGCGCGGCTAGCGTGTCGAGGGCCATGTCAGCTCCGCTTGGAAGTCCAACGCTGCGCCGTCGCCGCCATCGGCGCGCGCGCGCAGCGTCCAGCGCCCTTGATGCAGAGCGCCGAGCGGCGCGGCATAAACGCCGCCCCCGCGCGCCTCGAACGCGAGGGCGCGGTCGAGGCGTGCGTCCGTGGGCCAACGCAGTTCGCCTGCGACAGAGGCGCCTTCGAGCGGCGCGCCATCGGCGTCCTGCAGGATGACCCGCACTTCGGCGCCACTGCCGCTCTCCGCTAATTCCACGCGCGCTTGCCAGCCGCGCAACGATTGCGCGCGCCGCTCCGTCAGCGTTTCGTTGTATTTGAGGCCCTGCAAGTAAGAGCGGCGCACGTCTTCGCCGGGAAACGATTGCACCGCCGCCACCACGAACGCGACATTGATGGCGATGACGGCGCCGAAGAAAAGCGCCATGCCGATCAGCACGTGAACGCCGCGCACGCGAAAGGTTGACACGGCGGTCATGGCGCAGCTCCTGCGAAGAAAGCCGAGGCGCTGCTGGCGCGCTCGCCCGTTTCGACGTCAATGATTTCGAACGCGATCGGATGCGACCCGGCCGCCGTGGCCGCCGGAACCGCGACGTGGACGCGCACATTGGCGACAGCGTCGGCGGCCGCTTCAGCGACGATCTCACCCTTCGGCCCAACTGAGTGGCCATTAGCGACGAAATGCACGCCCTCCAAACCTGACACGCGGATGCGTACGCGGCGCGCTTGCGGCGCCATATTGATCAGCTTGAGCGCGTAATCATTGCGGAACGAGCCATCGGCCAAACGCACGAACGGCGGGCTGCGGTCGCGGATGACGTTGAGATCAAGCGCTGAGCGTGTCGCCAGCGCGTAGGTCATGATCGCGCCGACGATCAGCATGAGCGCGGCGTAGAGGACGGTGCGGGGACGGACCAGTCGTAGCGGGGCCGCTTCACCCAGCTGACGCTTCTCGACGTTGAAGTGCGTATCGTAAGCAATGAGACCGGTAGGACGGCCAACCTTCTCCATGACCTCGTCGCAGGCATCGATGCAGAGCGCGCAATTGATGCATTCGAGCTGATCGCCGTCGCGAATGTCGATGCCTTGCGGGCAAACCGCGACACACTGGCGGCAATCAATGCAATCACCGCGCCCTTCCCAGGTCTGCCCCTTCTTGTGCGGGCCGCGCGGTTCACCGCGATCGCCGCGATAAGTCACCGAAAGCGCGTGTTGATCGGTCATCGCCGCCTGAATGCGCGGCCAGGGGCACATATAGGTGCAGACCTGCTCGCGCATCGTTCCGGCGAGCGCGTAGGTCGTGAATGTCAGCAGGGCGATTGAGACGTACGCGGTCGCGTCGGCTTGGCCGACGAAAAGCTCACGCCACAGCGTCGGCGCATCGGCAAAATAGAACACCCATGCGCCGCCTGTCGCGAGTGCTACCAGCAGCCACAGGCCGTGCTTTGCGGTCTTTTTGCGGAGCTTTGAGAACGAGTTCGGCGCCTTCGCCAAGCGCATCCGTTCGTTGCGGTCGCCTTCGACCCAGCGCTCGATATAGATGTAGAGATCGGTCCAAACCGTCTGCGGGCAGGCGTAGCCGCACCAGACGCGGCCAAACAGGGCTGACGACAGGAATATCCCGAACGCGCCGAGCACCAGCAGGCCGACGATGTAATAGACTTCCTGGGGCCAGAGCTCGATGAAGAAGAAGTAGAAGCGCCGGCCCTCGAAATCAATCAGCACGGCTTGGTCGGGACGGTCGAGACCGCGGTCCCAACGCAGCCAAGGCGTCACGTAATAGATCGCCAACAGGACGACCATCGCCGCCCATTTCACATTGCGGAAGAAACCGTGCGCCAGTTTGGGATAAATCTGCTCGCGCTTCTTGTAGAGCGCGCGCGCCGTCTTTGAATTGACGGCGCGCGCGTCAATAGTGTGCTCGCCCGGCCGCGGAATGAGTGTGATCTTGCCCACGTCTAGCGGGTAACATCACCCGCCGGGGCTGCGTCTTGACCAAGATCAACCGGAGGGGCGTCAGATGTCAGCGCGGGGGCCGCAGGCGCGGCTGACGCGACATCCGCTTCGCCACCGCCCATTTGGTGGACGTAATAGGCCAGCGCACGCAATGTGCCTTCGTCGAAGCGGCGCTCCCAGGACGGCATTACGCCGTTGCGGCCGAGTTCGACTTGGCGGCGAATCTCTTCACGCGAGCCCCCATAGAGCCACACGTCGTCCTGCAAACTGGGCGCGCCGACAGAGCGGTCACCCGCCCCGCTGGCGCCGTGACAGGCTGCGCATTGCTCAGCGTAGATCGCAGCGCCGCGAACGGCGGCGCCGGCGTTCGGGTGCAGCCGCGCTCGCGCGCTTGAAAGCGAAATGGCGTACTCGGTGACGTCGCCAATCTGGCCGGCTGTCAAGAGACCGCCGAACGCCGGCATGGCTGAGGTGCGCGACTGCGCGTGACCGGCGCGAATGCCGACACGGAGCGTATGTTCGATGTCGCTCAGCGAACCGCCCCAAATCCAGACGTCGTCGGCCAGCACGGGATAGCCCGGCGCGCCGGCGCCGCCAATGCCGTGGCAGGTAGCGCAATTGTCGCCGAAGACGGATTCGCCTGCGGCGCGCGCGAACTCTTGCAGGTCCGGATTGCGGGCCAAATCCTCGGCGCTCGCCTGTGCGAGCCGCTCGAACATGGGCGCACGCGACGCTTGCAGCATCTCTACCTCCGCCGCCACGTTGCGGCGATCGGAGAAATTGAGCAGGCCTTGCGTATAGCCGTTCAGCAGCGGCCAGGCCGGCATCAAGATCCAATAGATCACCGCCGCGGCGATCGAGGCGTAGAACACGTAAAGCCACCAACGCGGCAATGGCGTGTCGAGCTCCTTGATGCCGTCCCATTCGTGGCCGGTCGTATCGGTTCCGGTGACCTCGTCGCGCTCAATCTTGTCGGCCATCGTCTTCCTCATCGGCGAGCGGGGTGTGTGCGGCGCGCTTGAATTTGTCGCGATTGCCCGGCCAGAGCGCATAGACGAGCACGCCGGCGAACAAGATCACGAGTAGCGAGAGCCCCCAGGTCTGTGCGAATTGCGTCGCGTCGGCGTAAGTCATGTGATCACCGCTGGTTCTCCGGCGCGTCGGCGCGATAGGTGGAGAAATCGACGCCGGCGCCGAGCATCTGCAAATACGCGATCAGCGCGTCCATCTCGGTGACGCGATCGGGCTGGCCGTCGAAATCGCGGACCGCGACGCCCGGATAGCGCTGCTCGAACTCGTAAGCGCCCTCGCCCAGAGGCTCCGCTTGCGCGCGCGCATCGGCGTTAGCGTGGGTCAGTTGCTCATCGGTGTAGGGCACGCGCAGCGCGCGGTTGGCGCGCAGGTGCGCCTGCATCTGACGGACGTCGAGATCCTGGTCCTCGAGGAAGGCGTACGGCGGCATCACCGATTCCGGCACGACCGAGCGCGGATCGACCAAGTGAGCGCGGTGCCATTCGTCAGAATAGCGTTCGCCGACGCGGGCGAGATCGGGGCCGGTGCGCTTTGAGCCCCATTGGAACGGGTGGTCATACATGCTCTCGGCCGCGAGCGAGTAGTGGCCGTAGCGCTCCACTTCGTCGCGCAGAGGGCGGATCATCTGCGAGTGGCAAGTGTAGCATCCCTCGCGGACGTAGACTTCACGTCCAGCGAGTTCGAGCGGCGTGTAAGGCCGCACCCCCTCCACACGCTCGATCGTGGATTCGATGAAGAAGAGCGGCGTGATCTGCACTAGGCCGCCGATCGAGACCACAACCAGGATGCCGATCAGCAGAATCAGCGTGTGGCGCTCGAACCATTTGTGAAACTTCCACATGTTCGCGCCCCTTACTCAGCTGCAACCCGCGCTGCCGCACCGATCGGCGCATCGGCGACGCGCACGTGGGCTGGCTCCCGGCTCGTCGCTGTGCGCCACAAATTGTAAGCCATGATGAGTGCGCCAAAGAGGTAGAGCCCCCCGCCCAGCGCGCGGATGATGTAATAAGGATGCATCGCCTCGACCGACTCGACGAACGAGTATTCGAGGAAGCCGAAATCGTTATAGGCGCGCCACATCAGGCCCTGCATGACGCCAGCGACCCACATCGAAGTGATGTAGAGGACGATGCCGATGGTCGCGAGCCAGAAGTGCCAATCGACCAATGCGAGCGAATGCAGCTGCTTTTTCTTCCACAGCCACGGCACGAGGCAATAGAGCGCGCCGAACGACACAAAGCCGACCCATCCGAGCGCGCCGGAATGCACGTGGCCGATGGTCCAATCGGTATAATGCGACAGCGAGTTGACGGCACGCAGCGACATCACCGGGCCTTCGAATGTCGACATGCCATAGAAGGCGACGCTGACGACGAGCATGCGCAGCACCGGATCGGTGCGCAATTTGTCCCACGCGCCCGAGAGCGTCATCAGGCCGTTGATCATGCCGCCCCAGGACGGCATCCACAGCATGATCGAGAATGTCGCGCCCAAAGTCTGCGCCCATTGCGGCAGCGCCGTGTAGTGCAGATGGTGCGGGCCGGCCCAGATATAGAGGAAGATCAGCGCCCAGAAGTGGATGATCGAAAGCCGGTACGAATAGACCGGCCGATCGGCCTGCTTCGGGATGAAATAGTACATGATGGCGAGGAAGCCGGCGGTGAGGAAGAAGCCCACCGCGTTGTGGCCGTACCACCATTGCGTCAGCGCATCCTGCACGCCTGAAAACAGCGAGTAGCTGAACGAGCTGCCCAACGTCACCGGGATGGCGAGGTTGTTGATGATGTGCAGCAGCGCGATGGTGACGATGAACGCCAGGTAGAACCAGTTCGCGACGTAGATGTGCTTTTCTTTGCGCTTCCAGATCGTGCCGAGGAAGACGAGCAGATAAACGACCCAAACGAGTGTCAGCCAAAGATCGGTGTACCACGGCGGCTCGGCGTATTCGCGGCTCTGGGTGATGCCCATTAGATAGCCGGTGCCGGCAAGCACGATGAAGAGTTGATAGCCCCAGAACACGAACCACGGCCAAAGCCCGCCGGCGAGTCGCGCACGGCATGTCCGCTGAACGACGTAGAGCGAAGTGGCTATGAGGACGTTGCCGCCAAAGGCGAAGATCACGGCGGACGTGTGCAACGGCCGCAAGCGGCCGAAATTGGTCCAGCCGAGTTCCGGAAAGTAGAATAGATCCGGAAAGGAAAGCTGCAGCGCGATGATCACGCCGACCAGCAGCCCCGCCACCGCCCAGAACATTGACGCGATCACGCCGGCTTTGACGACGCCGTTTTCATAACGCGATGGGGTCTCGCTCTGCGGACCTTTGCCCAGAATCCCCACCAGCGCCGCGACGCCCAGCACGAACGCGCCAAGCATCGTCCACATCTGAATCGCGAACGGACCATCGATCGCGCGCGCGGCGCCCCACAGCGCCAATATCGCACCGACGACTAGGATGAGGAAAATTCCCGCGACATCGTCACGGAAAGCGGTCTTGGCTGACATTTTTTCCCCGCGCGGCACGTATGTCGCAAGCGATCTAGCTGCGGCGTGATGGCGGTTCTTGAGCAAGATCAAATCAGGCCCCTCTGATGCAGGCATCAGTTGTCGCAGGGAGACACCGGATGAAGGCCGCGCGAAACGCTGCATTAACGTGCTTCGCCGCCGCCGCGGCTTGGCCCGTGGCGATGACCGAGTTTGCGAGCACGATGATGTCGCCGCTTGAGCGGGCAGCGCGCGCCTCCTGGTGTGGCGTGCCGGCGCATGATGCATCCGCGGTGCTGGGCCACTGCGCCGCGTGTTGGGCCGGCTCGGCGGCGTTTTTCGCACTGGGCGTTTGGTTGCTGCAATACGCGCGCACAGCGGCGATCGCGCGCCGTACCGTGTGACGCGCGCGGAGTTCCAGCGCACATTGACTTGATCGCGGTGGACCTCGGCGAGGGTCAGGCCGGTTACACAAACGACCGCGCGCAAGCGCTCTTGACGAATATCAAGGCGGCGCTTGCGCCGAGGCAAGAAGTGCGCTGCGTGGTCACGTCAGCCGTTCGTTTACCTGCATGTTACGCCCGACTCATGGACAGTGACGCTCGATCAACTGGACGACTGGGAGCTGTAGGAATGCCGTTCGACGCAACAATTTCCGCCGAAATCTGGAACGCGAAGTATCGTTTCGCGACCGCAGACGGCGGCGGCGACGGCGACGTCCGTCAGACTTGGGCGCGCATTGCCGACGCCATCGCCTTAGCGGAGCCTGCGCGCTCGCGCCGCCGCTGGCGTGAGAGGTTCTACGACGCGCTCACGGATTTCCGCTTCCTGCCTGCGGGCCGGATCATCGCCGGCGCAGGCACCGAACGGGCCGTGACGCTGTTCAATTGTTTCGTCATGGGGACTATTCCCGACAATCTCGACGGCATCTTTGAACATCTGCGCGAAGCCGCGCTGACGATGCAGCAAGGCGGCGGCGTGGGCATGGACTTCTCCACCATCCGGCCGTCAGGCGCGCCTGTGCGCGGCGTCGGCGCCAAGGCGTCCGGCCCCCTGTCCTTCATGGACGCCTGGGATGCGATGTGCCGAACGGTGATGTCGGCAGGTCAGCGGCGCGGGGCGATGATGGCGTGCTTGCGCATGGATCACCCCGATATCGAGGATTTCATCGACGCCAAGCGCGACCCGGCGCGGTTGCGCAATTTCAACGTCTCGGCGCTGGTGACCGACGACTTCATGGCGGCGCTGAGCGCCGACCAGGATTGGGCGCTGCGTTTCAATGGAGAGGTCTACAAGACCGTTCGCGCACGCGATCTGTGGGCGCGACTCATGCGGGCGACCTATGATGTCGCCGAGCCCGGCGTCATTTTCATCGATCGCGTCAACGCCAACAACAATCTTGCCCATTGCGAAACGGTGTCGGCGACCAATCCGTGCGGCGAACAGCCCTTGCCGCCATACGGCGCCTGCCTACTCGGCTCGATCAATCTCTCGCGGCTGGTGGACCGGGCATTCGAGGCCGACGCCGGCATCGATCTGGCGCGGCTCGGCGAACTCACCGCGACCGCGATCCGCTTGCTCGACAATGTGATCGACATCTCGCGCTATCCCCTCCCGGAACAGGAAGCGGAAGCAAAGGCCAAGCGCCGCGTCGGCCTCGGCATTACAGGCCTCGCCGATGCGCTCATCTTCTGCAACGCGCGCTATGGCGGCGAAGACGGCGTGGCGCTGACGCGCACCTGGCTTGATACGATCCGCACCGCGGCCTATCGCGCATCGGCGGAACTCGCTGCCGAGAAAGGCGCTTTCCCCGCCTACGATCCGAGCATGCTCGATCGGCCGATGCTGGCCTCACTCGACGCGGAGACGCGCGCGCTCATTGCCGCACACGGCCTGCGCAATGGCTGCCTCACCACCATTGCGCCGACCGGCACGATATCGCTGCTCGCCGGCAATACCTCGTCCGGCATCGAGCCGGTATTCGCATTCAGCTATCAGCGCCGCGTGCGCCAGCCGGACAATTCGTACGTCGAAGAACCGGTGCAGGATTATGCGCTGACGATGTGGAAGCGCCTCAAAGGCGATGCGCCGCCGCCTGAACACAGCTTCGTCAGTGCACAGACGCTAACGCCAGCCGACCACCTCGCCATGCAGGCGACGGCGCAGGCCTATATCGACAGCTCGATCTCGAAGACGATCAATTGCCCCGAGGATATTTCGTTCGAGGCGTTCGCGGACGTCTATGTCCGCGCCTATGATCTGGGCTGCAAAGGCTGCACGACCTACAGGCCAAACGCGGTCACGGGCTCGGTTCTATCCGTCGGCAAAAAGGAAGAGCCGGCGGCACAGCCAAATTTGCCCACGCTGGCGCCGCGGCCGGAAGAATTGGTGGGCTCGACCTACAAGATCAAATGGCCCGAGAGCGAACACGCGATCTACGTGACCATTAATGACGTTGAAGAAGATGGCCGGCGTCGCCCGTTCGAGATGTTCATCAACTCCAAGAACATGGAGCATTACGCCTGGACGCTTGCGCTGACCCGCATGGTTTCGGCGGTGTTTCGGCGTGGGGGCGACGTCTCGTTCGTGGCGGACGAATTGAAGGCCGTATTCGATCCGCGCGGCGGCGCCTGGATGAAGGGTCGGTATGTGCCTTCACTGCTGGCGGCGATCGGCGATGTCGTGCAGCGACATCTCGATAGCGATGCGGTTCGATCCGTCGCGCCGGCGTCAGCCGCCCGGCCAGTAGCAACGGTGGTCACTGCCGCTAAACCACGCAGCTGCCCCAAGTGCGGCGCCGCTGCGCTTATTCGTACCGAAGGGTGCGACAAGTGCCTGGAGTGCGGCCACTCCAAATGCTCGTAAGGTCAGGTGCTCGACGTCGCCCCACGGCGACGTCGAGCCGCGAACCGTTTGCCAAGCGCCTCGAGGTCGCCGGCCGTTAGACGCCGGCGCGCGAGCGGGATTAGCACGGCGTTCTCGAGCATCATGTGGAGCCGCTGGTTCTGCGCGAATTCATGGAGCGCCGCCCGCGCTCCCGGCAGGCATGAGAGCGGTTTGTCCTCGGTGATCGCCGAATAAAGGAAGATCCGGACGCGAGCCGAAAGGTCGCGATCGGATTCGTGCTCCCCATCGAACCGATCCAGCGCCGCTTCGACTTCGTCTTCTGGTTCGCAGCGCAGACGCAGCAACGGAAACAGCTCCTCCTCCTCGTCGATAATGTGCATCGTGAGTTCAGTGCGGATGAAGTCGGCAAGCTTGGCGACTTCGGCGGGATTGAAATCCGGCGCCTCGGCCAACGCGTCGAGCGCGTCGCACATCTCCCGGTGTTTTTTATGCTCAAAGAGGATGAAATCGAGCGCGTCCTGCGGCTGCGGCGTGGGCACTTCTTTAAGCATGGTCAAAGCCGTCATGGCGCTCTCCGTCGGCATAGCGCGCCAGTTTGAACCGAAACGATGGCGGAACGCATTGCCGAATATCAAGCGGAATTGATCTGCATCAAACCCCGTTTGCGACAGCCAGATCATGATGTCGCATCCCAAGGAGGATCAGGTGCGCACGTACGATTTGGAACGGTGCCGATCTTTGCCGCTGTTCGCTCACCTGCAGCCTGACACCTTTCGCCAGCTTACCGCCGGCGCCCACGTGCAGCGTTTTCCGGCCGGGACCATGCTGCTGCTGGAAGGCGACACTGTCGATTTTCTCTATGTCCTGCTCGACGGGCAGGTGGAGCTGCACGGCACCTGGAACGACCAAGAAACGGTTCTTGCGGTGCTGCGCCCGGTCTCGACCTTCATTCTGGCCGCCGTGGTGCTCGACACCGACGCGCTGATGTCGGCGCGAACGTTGGAGCGCAGCGAAATCCTTATGCTTCCGGGCGATGCGATCCGCCGCGCCATGACCGACGACCCCCAGTTCGCGTTGGCGGTGTCGCGCGACCTTGCCGGCGGCTACCGCTCCATGGTCCGCGCCGCGAAGAACCAGAAGCTGCGCAACGGCGTAGAGCGCCTCGCCAACTATCTCGTCATGTTGCGGGCGAGCGATGCAGGCGTCGGGAACAATGTCGTGCTCCGGCACGAGAAGCGGATTCTTGCCTCCCTGTTGGGCATGACGCCGGAAAATCTTTCGCGCGCCTTCGCGGCGTTGCGCAAACTGGGAGTCAGTGTGAACGGCTCGGTTGTCAGCATCGGCAACCTCGCGGCGCTCACCGCCTTGGCCAAGCCGGATCCGCTGATCGACAATCACGCGCCGCGCGGGGCGGAAGTGGTTACGCCCGCCGACGCGGAGGTCTGGTCGACCAACGTCAGCCGCGCCGATGTTTCGCGGCGTTCAGCCCAGAAGGCTTGATGTAGATCAATTCGCTCGGCGGGGACTGTGCGCACACTAAGCCCATGGACCCCCGATTTCTCGCCTACGCCGACCACCAAGCGCCCCGTTACACCAGTTACCCGACCGCGCCGCATTTTGGCGCGCAAATCGGCGGAACCGAGATGCGCCGCTGGCTCGGCGACATCCAAGACGACACGACGCTGTCGCTCTACCTGCACGTCCCTTACTGCCGGCAGCTGTGCTGGTATTGCGGCTGCAACACCTATGCGGCCCGGCGCGACGAGCCGGTGGTCGATTATGTCGAGACGGTGTTGAGGGAGATCGATCTCGTCGCCGACGCGCTGGGCGCAAAGCGCGTAGTCGCAATCCATTGGGGCGGCGGCACGCCGAACATTCTGACGCCCGAGCAATTCTCCGACATCGTCGCGAAACTTGCGTTGCGATTCAACCTGAGCGGCATCGCACATCACGCGATCGAGCTGGATCCGCGTTACGTCGATGAAGCCAAGGCCGCCGCTTACGCAAAAGCAGGCGTCAACCGCGTGTCGCTTGGCGTGCAAGATCTGAACGAGCGCGTGCAGCAAGCGATCGGGCGCATTCAGCCGATCGAGGTCGTTCGGCGATCTGTGCAACTCCTCCGCGACGCCGGCATCAAAGAGATCAACATGGACCTGATGTACGGCCTGCCGCATCAGACCGCAGACGATCTGCGCAACTCGATCAACCTCGCCACCGCTATGCGGCCAAACCGGATCGCCCTTTTTGGGTATGCGCACGTGCCTTGGTTCAAGAAGCGGCAGCGGCTGATACCGGAAGC
>Ga0196971_1000505_pt1 | contig 28020 bp, 42 predicted proteins | sample S1v_1013CmetaG_FD_148660 | JGI IMG/M metagenome (GOLD analysis project Ga0196971, IMG submission 148660) | Soil microbial communities from Anza Borrego desert, Southern California, United States - S1+v_10-13C | ecosystem: Environmental > Terrestrial > Soil > Desert | place: USA: California...
CGGCCGAGCGCGCCTCGGCCGTCAGTTTCACTGCGTATTTCTGGGTTCGCATGATCGTCTCCTGGCTTCCAGACAATCATCAGACCCAAGACATGACCAAACATTGCACTGCTACCGTGGCGAAGCACTACGGCCTGCACGGCCGGAAGCCCCATGTTCCGGATCTCCGCGACCAACTCCTGCGCGACCTGAGCGCCCAGCCTGCGGCCGGTGCTGATCTCCTCCGCCGTTTGCGGCATCGGGTGTTCGACGGATCGGCCCGCGAGAGCGGACTCGGACGGGGCGTCAGCAGGGGTTGCCGCAAAGTCATGGACGATGATGCGATCGGGCTTGGCGACCCTTTCGCCCTCATACGGCTGACGCTCGGTGACGTTGCTGGATGCGCACCCGGCCAGAACGACCAGGGCGAATAAACTTGGTGCGGCAAGGCTAAGCAGTTTCATGGCAGGCCTCCGAAGGCAAATCAATCGGGTGAATTGCGAAAAGGCCGAGACCCATCGCCCCGGCCCGATAGATGCTATTCGTCTTCAATGTCCTTGACGTCGATCAAGGAATCATGCCGCATTCGAACAGCTTGTTGGCGATGGGCGCCGCCACGCGGTTGATGAATTCGGCGCGCATCTGAGGATCGTTCTGTAACATCTGCACCGCCCGGTCCATCATCTGTGCCTTTTTACCCGAAGGCGGCTGGCTCTTCTCATTCGCCAGTTGTTGGCAGGAGGAGGTCTGGTATTTCTGCAGGACTTTCTGGACCACCTTGTCCATCATGGGATATTGGCCCGGTTGAGCGCTGGCGGCTCCGCAGCAAGGGAGCCAATATAACCAGGTTGAAACGTTTGATCATGGCTTTCTCCTTATTTCAGGCCACGGTTGTTTGAACACGATCTCGAACATTTGAAACGTCGTCATTTCCCTTTTGGGGTATCACGCAGATCCGATTTCATTTCGGTGCGGGGTGGGTAATGCCCACCCCGCACCGACGGCTTAATATCCCGAGGGCGGAGGCACAGGCATGTAGATAACGCCGCTATTGCCGTAAGCCTGGGTATACCAGGTGGAGCCGCACTGATAATAGGTCACGCTCCCAACGACCGTGGGGCTGGCAGCGCAGGGCAGGCTCGCGGAGCCCGAGGGTGGGGGGGCGGTCTGGACTACGGTCGTGGATGGGGCGGTGGACGCCGACGACTGACCCGCAGCATGGCCCGCAACGGCGCCCAACGCCGCCGCACCGATCGCCACGGCCGCGACTTCGCCGTCGTCCCAGTTGTCTTCGTCATGATAGTAGTACCCCGATGGCGGCGGGTAGCCCGGTCGGTAGTAAGTCCCCTCATAGGACTGCGCCGCTTGCTGCCGGCTTTGCTGCGCTTGTTGCTGCTGCTGTTGGCGGCTCTGCTGCGACTGCTGTCCGTATTGCTGCCGACTCTGCTGCTGCTGCGAGCGCGCCTGCTGGGCCTGCTGTTGTTGCTGTTGCCGGCTTTGCTGCATCTGTTGCGCCGAACCGGTTGCCGCACCGCCCTGATAGCTTGCCGCTCGCGGCGGCGCCACTGCGGGAAAAACCGCCCCCGCCGCCACCGCCACGGGAAAAGCCACCCGCCGCAGCTCCACCGCCGCCTCCCGCCCGGCCTCCACCTGTCCCCCGGGCGGCGGCGTAATCCATGGTTCCCATCAGGAAAACAAAAGCGCCGGCCATAGCCGTGACGATCAAAGAAGGTCTGGTGTTCATTTCTGTCCTCCGGTTTGCTCTGGGCTTGCCGCACCTTGCGGCGCGATTTGTGGCAATTGCGCGAGGAAGGCGATCTTCTGTGCCCCTTCGGGCGGGGTGAATGCGAACTGGGCATCCCGGACTTCGGGCGAGAGATTCCAATCGGAGAACTGCGCCCGGAACTGCGGCTGGCCCTTCGCATTCTTGTAAGTCAGCACCGCTCGGACCGGCAACGGCTGAGCACCCTCCGCGATCCAGACCTGGTAATCCACCGTCTCGGTGCGACCCGCCAGATGATGGGCCGGCATCCCGTCGATTACGGTCCTCTCCACATAGTCGAGCGACTGGGTCCGGCGTTCGAGCTCGGCGGGAAGCCGGCTGACCAAAAGCATGGCCAGCGGCAGTCTCATGTTGAGGTCCTTGAGGAAATACATGACCGCCGCGTCGATGCCGCCGGGTTTGTAAGCCTGGGCATAGACGTTCTGCGACGGGCTGAACGTCGTGATGGTCTTGCCGTCGTACAGGACGAGATGCTTGTCGCCGTCGCTATGTTCCGCCTCGACGCGCAGATGGTTTGGCCGGCTCACGGTGATCTTCCGGCTCTCGCCGAATTCGATCTTCTGGCCGGATTCCTGGACCACGTCGTAACTGCCCCGGAGGTTCACGCTGAACCGCGGGGTCTTGGCCAAAAATTCGGCCATGCGCAGGAGAATATCTTTCGGCTCCGTCGGCTCCACCACCGCTTGTGGCGCCGGTCCCTGGGCGGCCGGCGGCTCCGGACGCGTCGTCGCCCGCTTCTCCGCGCAACCCGCCGTTACCGCCAGGACCGCCACGCATAGCGCGGCGCCTGCGGCCGATCGCCATTGTCTTGCCTTCATTAGCCTGTCTCCTGCTTTCGATGACACGGGTTGAAACTTCATGGATCCATCCATGGGCTTTTTGACCCCTCCCGCGGGAGAATCGTTTCGGAAATATCAAGGACATAGCGGAGCGCAAATCCCAATCCAGCGACTTCGGCCTTCTCGTTACAGCCCCGGCGGCAGCTTTTCCCAGGGATAGCCCTTGGCGGCCAGGTCATGGCCGGTCTGGAACAGCTTCTTCATGTAGTCGGTATCGAAGTCTTCCTTGTGCGGAGCGAAGAAACTTTTCGGGATGTAGGCGAGATTGAAATCGATGCTATCCCGCTGGGTCTCGGCATAGATCTGGTACAAATCGCCGACGCCCTGGGTTTGGATCAGCGAGGCAATGGCACGGCCGGCGATGCTGAGGGTCCGGCGCTCCACCTCCGCCCAGTCGGGGTCCAGGCGGGCATTGCGGATGACATAAAGCCGACGGTCGCGAACGATGCCGCGCTGCTTGCTGAGTTCGGCCACCTTGAGGGCGGGCGGGTAGAGGAACACTTAGGCCATGGCGCCGCCGTCGACGTGCATTTCCTGGTAGCGCCGGCCGCGATTGCGTCGCCATTTTTGGCAAAACCTTTTGGGACCTCCCAGTCACCAAAAGGAGCCAATTGTGGCGACGAGTAGTGCCTTCGGCGGCCCACGTTCGTCCCAATCGCAAACGTCGCTTTAGTCGCGACCTTCCTGCGTCCGCCACGCCTGCGCTACCGCTACGACTCCGATCAAACATCCGGCCCTTATATCTCGATTCTGTTCTCTACAACAGTCAGAATCCCCGACTGATCATCGGGAGGAAGAGGGAGAAGTCGCTTTGGCCCTGAGGCTTCGAGCCTGTGCCGTAGATAGAACTCTCCCTCCTCCACACCCGCCTTGGCAGTTCGAACGGTATGCGTAGGCCCCCGCTGGCGGGTGAGCTTGAATCACCATAAGGCTGAACCGGGCGCGTGGCTCCGAACGATTTGCACCCTCATTGTTGACCCAAGACCGGTAGACCTGAACCTATGCCCCAAACCATCATCGGCGTGGACATCGCCAAACGAAAATTCGATGTGGCCCGCCTCTGTGAGCACAAATACCGCCACAAGAAATTCGACCACAACGCCCAGGGTTTCGTGGCCTTCCTCGACTGGCTGAACAGCTTCGGCGATCCCCAGCCGTGGGTCTGCATGGAGGCCACTGGCGCTTACAGTGTCCCCCTGGCCGAGTTCCTGGTGGAACGAGGCTACCGGGTTAGCGTCGTCAATCCGGCCAAGATTCACGCCTTTGCCAAGAGCGAGTTGAGTCGCACCAAAACCGACAAAGTCGACGCCAAACTCATCGCGCGGTATTGCCTGAGCCTGCAGCCGGACCGGTGGACGCCACCGCCTCGCGCGATCCGTGAGCTACAAGCCCTGTTACGCCGCGTCGAGCACCTGCTCGAAATGCAGCAGATGGAACGAAACCGTCTAGCCACAGCCGATCCGGCCATCGTCGCTTCGCTCAAAACCGTCCTGGACATGCTGGACAAGGAGTTGGAGGAGACTCGCCAACGCATCAAAAGCCTCATCGACAACGATCCCGATCTCAGGCAGCGACGGCATCTCCTGGAGTCCATTCCAGGCATCGGACCCGCCGCTTCGGCTTACCTGCTGACGGCCCTGAGCCCCCATTATGGCTTCTCCAGCGCCAAACAGGCCGTGGCCTATGCGGGTCTCGCACCAGCAATCCAAAAGTCCGGCAAATGGGTCGGCAAAACCCGCCTTTCCAAAACCGGTGACCCTGCCTTGCGGAAAGCCCTGTACCTGCCCGCACTCGTCGCATGGCAATACAATCCGATTATCCGCACCTTCTGTCAGCGTCTTAAAGACAACGGGAAGAATGGCAAAGCCATCGTCTGCGCCGCCATGCGCAAGCTCATCCACATCGCTTTCGCCATCCTCCAATCCGGGAAGCCGTTTGATCCCAAATTATCGCTTGCATGAATTCGTTCAAGACGGTATCTACGGCTACGCGGGGGTCGTCGCACGTCGCTCCGCTGCCGCTACGCTTCCTATGCTCCTTCAAGGATATGTGTGGACGTGACACTAGAAAGCATGTTGAATCTTCGTCGAACACCGACAGCAAACAGCATACTCATATCATCAACATTTTCTCCGCTAGTTCCGTCAAAATCTGCCTGGGCAGCTTGCCCGTCTCCGAACGGGGCAATTTATCCAGCAGATACAACGGGCGGGGCAGGAAAACCGGGTCGAGACGCGCCTGCAGTTCCGCGAGCAATTGCTCCTTAGTCTTGCCTGGAGCCACGGCGAACGCGGTCAGGCGAACGGTCCCTTCCGAACCGTCCGGCACAAAAAAGGCCCCATCGAGAACCCCCTCGATTTCGTTCAATACGTGATTCAAGGCGCTGAGAGAAGTGCGCTTTCCGGCGATGTTGACCAGATCCGCGGTGCGCCCCAACAGCCTAAAATGCCGGGGGCCGCAGCACTGGATCAAATCGTTCAACACGATAGGCCCGGGAAGATGGTCGGCATCGACCAATGATGCTTCGGCTTTCTCTTGGAAACGCACGCCGTTGAACGCACACCACATGTCGCCTTGACTCGTGCGACGGGAGGCAATCGAACCGGCTTCCGTACAACCGTAGATCTCCAGCGCACGCGTTCGAAACAGGCTTTCCGCCTTAACTGCCCAGTCGCGAGAAAGAGGCGCCGTGGCGGACACGATGAATTCGATCTCCGGCAAACTCTCCCCGGCTTCGATCAGAGCGCGAATGTGCACCGGCGTCGTCACGAGAATCCGGGGCGTCGGGCAGTTACCCAGGACCGCGCGGATATCGGCCGGAAAAAATGGCTTGCCGGAATGCAGCGCCACGCCAAGACAAAGCGGCAGAAGAATACTGGTTTCGAGACCGTACATGTGCTGAGGCGGCACCGTGGCGATGACCGTAGCCGGCTGTCCCGGCTCCAAACCGAGCTCCGCACCGATCAATCTCGCGCTTTCGCAAAAAATTCGCCACGTCTTGACATGAGGCTGCGGTTGGCCGGTGCTGCCGGAGGTAAAGGCGATCGCCGCGATTTGATCTCCTGAAATTTCCGGAGCGCAAGCGCCCAGCGGCGACAACGGATGTGGACTGCAATCGTAATGGACGATCATCTCCACGCCCCCCGGGCACTCAGGACCGTCCACCAGGCAATAAAGGTGCGGATACTGTTCCGCCAGTTGCTGCAAAACCCTCGGCGCCCGGCTCGACGGCAGCAGATTGATTTGCCCCTTGAGCAAAGCTGCAGCGAAGGCCGTAAGGAACCGGTACCGGTTCTCGCATAGATTGACCATGTAGGGGCGATCGGGGAGATTCGCCGCCAGATTCAAGACCTCCTGGAGAAACTCGTCAACAGTGACGGAACGACCATTGTCGATGGCGACGACCTGTGCATCGATAAAACGGCCAATCAACGGATGGTAGAGTTTGGGAGGTATAGCGCCGTTCGACGCGGCGTTATCTTGATATGTCGTTAACGGCCTATTCGGCACGGGTGTGATCTCGCTGCTTCTGGAATGGACGGCTACGGGCGAATTGCGCGAGGACTATACGCAAAGACTAAGGGGATTTAAAGCAAGCCACGTTTTCTTCGCATACAAACCACACCCCGTTGAGAAATGCCCTTTAGGTTACCGTTACACGAAATCCTGCGCAGCTAAGCGCCTGTTACTGAAGCATGGTGGATACCGCTCCAAATTTGCCTTAAGCCAGCAGATAAATTTACAAGCTTCGGCACAATCTGGTATTAAGGGGATGGCGCTTCGATTTCGCGCGCCCGGATGTCGATCCAAGTTCAACAACCTCAAGGAGAGTTCCAATGAAAAAGATAATGATAATCGTGGGTGGTTTGTTGTTAATCGGCCCTATCCTAGCCCACTCGACCAGCCATACTCCAGGAGCCGGTCCCATGGGAGACGGAGCGGGCGGTTGCGGCTGGGGCTCTTTGCTGTTCGACGGCAACAGCGGCGTCGGCGCCCATTCACTCGCCATTACCACCAACGGCAGCTTCGGCAATAATACCTTCGGTGTATCGTCCGGCACCAACGGCTGTAACGCTGACCAGACCATTCGCTACAAGGGCGGCCGCATGTACATCGGCGCCAACATGACCAAACTGGCCGAGGACATGTCCCGCGGAAATGGCGAAACGCTTGCCGGGCTTTCCGAAGTCCTGGGGATTGCAAAGGAAGATCGGCCGGCCTTTTACACGTTGGTCAAAAAGCATTTCGCCGTCATTTATCCCCGAGAATCCGTAACCGGCGACGAGGTCATGGACGCTTTGATCGTTGTGATGAAGTCTGATTCCGCCTTGTCAAAATACGTCGGCTAATCCGTTCCTTGTGAGGCGCTCTCCAACCCCGAAGCGCCTCATCCTTTCTTCTACGGTGAAATCGGTATGGCGCCTGGCCGCCGCTCTGATACTTCAGACGGCAGCTCTCAATGCTTTCGGGTCGGAAAATCCCTCGATGCTGCTTCGGCAGGCACTAGCGATGCGGCTGCATGATGACCCGGCCTGGCTAGCCCTAGGCCACTACCGGCGTACCCTGATCGGGGACTGGGTGAGCGATGCGGACGATCCGGCCTTTTTTCTTTCCAAGACCGGCCAGCACGATCCTGAAGCCGAGTTGTCCGCCACGCTTCTCGCCTACTTCGCGCCAAGGGATGGAGATAGTCACCCGCGATGCCGATTTCCCGCACGTTATCATTGGCTGAAGAGCCGGCTCGGCTTGGCTAAGTCCGATTTTTCGGAACGCGATTGCAAAGCGTTTTCAGAATGGGCCGAGATGCTTAAGGCCCATTCGGTAAGCCTGATCTATCCCGCATCGTATCTGAACAGCCCGTCGTCCATGTTCGGACATACTTTTCTGCGCCTGAACCGGGAAAATCAGGACGAAGATGCACGTCTGCTGGCCTATACGATCAATTATGCGGCGGACGTGAACGTGGCGGACAACGAGCTGTTCTATGCTTATCGCGGCGTATTCGGCGGTTATCCGGGCGCGATATCGGTACAACCGTTTTATGAAAAAGTTCAAGAATACAGCGACTTCGAAAACCGCGACATTTGGGAGTATACGCTTGACCTAACGCCCGCCGAAACCGCACAACTGGTCCGTCATGTCTGGGAAATTCGGCCCGTTCGCTTCGACTACTATTTTATCGGAGAAAACTGCTCCTATCGCATCCTAAGTCTCTTGGATGTCGTGCGACCAGATCTCGCGCTCAGGGAAAGGTTTCCGTATCGCTCTATTCCTTCCGATACAGTGCGCGCCATCGTTGGCTCGGGATTGGTAAAACACGTGGATTACCGCCCGTCCGCGGCCACAGTGTTGAACGAGCATTCCCGCCAGCTCACACCGAATCTGCGCCGCATAGCCGGACAATTGGTTGATGAACAAATTACCCCCGATAGCGACGCCATTAAATTCTCATCCGCAGCCGATCAGACCGCCGTGCTGGAAGCCGCATACGAGTCGCTGCGTTACCGGACATTGGCCGACAAACTACCACGCGAAAACATCGCCAACCTAAGTCATAAGCTTCTGCTGGCGCGCAGCCGAATCGATGCTCCCTCGCCATTCAAACCACCGGAGCATCCCGCGATACGGGATGATGAAGGCCACAAACCGTGGCGTGCCGACCTCGGCTTCGGATTTTTCGACCACACGGCGTTCGGATCATTCCGGCTGCGCTCCGCCTATCACGACCTGACCGATCCTTCAGCCGGCTATCGACCCGGCGCCCAGATCAAATTTCTCGACGGCAGCGTGCGGTATTACGAAGACGACAGATTCCAGATCGAAGCCGTGGACGTGATCAATATCGCATCATTAACGCCGCGCACGGAATTCATTCAGCCCCTGTCCTGGTCCGTCGGCCTTGGTGCCCGACGAAAATTACTCAAAACCACCCGACCGTTGGTCGGCTATTTGGATGGAGGCATAGGCTTAAGCTACGAAATAGGCGGCGGAATGATCTTCGGCTTGGTGAACGCCACGCTGGAAGCAAGCGAGGGGATTCCACAAGGAGTCGATCTCGGCCTGGGGCCTCGAATCGGCTGGTTGTATCAGGGCTTCGGTGGACAGGGGCTTCTCGACTTCAGGATCGACTGCTATCTCGTGGAAGATAAGTATTGCGCAGGCGGATTGCACTTGGATCATACCGTGAACCTGGGACGAGATTATGCGCTGAACCTGCGCCTCGGGCGAGAACGGGGAGAACGCACTTATGCAAGTGAGTTCCTTTTATCAGTGCGGCGGTATTTTTGAAATCTTGGACAGTATCAAACTGTCGGAGCGGCTTTTACATCCGGCGCCGATGGAGAATTGACGTGCCCCGCCGCTTTTTCCAAAATCTCTTGTTTATCCCGCTTGCCCTTAGTCTTTCCGGATGCGCCAATCTTCTTTTTTATCCGGACCGTGCGATGCGGCTCACACCCGATGTCTTGGGCCTGAAATACGAAGATGTAAACCTAACGGCGTCCGACGGAACCAGGCTACACGGCTGGTTCTTGCTGGCGGACGGCGAACCTCGCGGCACGGTGTTCTTCCTCCATGGCAATGCCCAGAACATCAGCACCCACATCCGTAGCGTCGCCTGGCTGCCGGAAACGGGATATCAGGTATTTCTGCTCGATTACCGCGGCTACGGTTTATCCGAAGGTTCGCCCGGTCTGCCGGAGGTGTTGACCGATGTGGCCGCAGGCTTTCAGTGGCTTTTAAACGAGCCCCGAGTAACGACGAAAAACCTGTTCGTACTGGGCCAAAGCTTGGGCGCAAACTTGGCCGCCTATTTCGCAGGCGCCAATCCGGAAGTGCGCCATCGATTATCCGCAATGGTTTTAGACGCTCCCTTTGCCAGCTATCGAGAGATCACCCGTGAAAAGCTGAGCCAACTCCTGATCACGTGGCCGCTCCAGTATCCGCTCTCGTGGCTGATGCCGGACGACTACAGCCCAATTAAAAACATCGCTGAGTTATCGCCGTTGCCGCTGCTCATCATCTGCAGCGAAACCGATGAAATAGTGCCGGCCCATCACAGCATCGCGCTGTTCAAAGCGGCCAGCGAACCGAAGTCGCTCTGGCTAACTCAAGGATTCCACATCGCCACCTTTGGGCAGGAGAAAAACCGCCGCCGCGTGCTCTCTTTCCTAAAAGAACATGAGCGTTAAATCACCGAACCGCGGCCGTGCCATCACTTAGGGAACGGTCATCCTTCATGAAACTCCTGTGGCATACAAACGGATAATAAGGAGTACTTGCTGTGGATGGCGATTGTAGCGATCGAAGAATTCGCGGCGGCGTGGAGCAAAGCGACCGCACCGCCGGTTGAGTGGAGATGTTCGCATCAATTGCCTCCATGCATTCGGGGTAGCCACAAATTTCGCCAGCCCCCATGTCAGGCGGTTAGCAACAGACCTTGTTGCTTCAGTAACTAAAGGGCGATTTTCAGTACATGGCGATCAATATAACTATTTAAATTAACTGAACATAATTAGAAATGCGTTCGATACATGACATGATTCTGATTTAACTGCCGGATCAATAACAAAGGAAGTCTCACGACGTGAACGAGATCTTCGTACCGATCGCCAGCTTAAGCTCGCGATCGGCGCGTCCACGATTGACCGCGATTTCAACCAATCCCATCGAATTTTGATACCAGAAGGCTTGGTCTGTGCTCACGGAACAAAATGTTTCCGCTTGTGCTAACAACTGGCCGTTTGCACAAAGGATCATTCCGTCGCACGCGGCCGTGTAGCGCATTCCGGTAATAGCATTGCCGTAGTGGTCAAAATAGATGATCTCCACAAGATCGGCAGGCCATTCAACCAAATCCGGTTTCTGATAGCTGTGACTGGCCCAGTCGAAGTCATGGGCAGCAATGCGTGCAGCGATAGGGCCAAAGAGATCGCGACCATGAAAACTAGACGAAAGCAGCTTCGGTCGCCAATCGATAATCCGCCATTCTGTCTTAGTCGATTGCACCGCCACGGTGTTAAACAGACCGTTATCGGGCCCCACGAACCATCGTCCGTCCGCTTCCAGAACGACTGGCAACCGTTCACCGCCGACACCGGGATCAACCACGCCAAGAAACACGCTACCGGCAGGAAACTGTCTGCACAGGGCTGCAAGTAGATATGAACTTGGCAGCGGCTGGCCCGTTGGCGCATTGCTGACGAGGTTAATGATATCCACCCCGGGCGCCTGTAACCGCAGCATCGCCTCCATTTGCCCAAGATACGGCCCCTCGGCACCGAAATCAGTAAACAGAAGAATCATGACAACATCAGCGACAAGCGCGTTCGCGGCTAATGTCTAAATCTACTCGTCCTGGAGATCTGGAATCTGCGCTTCGCGTCGGGGCCGGAAAAACCGCGAAAATACAAGGCCAACCTCGAACAGCAGCCAAATCGGCACAGCTAGCAGAGTTTGAGAAACCACATCCGGGGGTGAAAGCACCATACCGACAACGAAAGCGGCTACTATGATGTAAGGGCGTTTCTCCGACAGACTCTCTCGTGTAGCGATGCCACTCCAAATTAGCAGGATGGTGGCAATCGGCACTTCGAACGAGACACCAAAGGCAAAAAACAAGGTCAGCACGAAATCCAGGTAATGTGTAATGTCTGTCATTACCGCCACGCCGGCCGGCGCCGTTGCCGTCAGAAACCCAAAAATGAGAGGGAAAACCACGTAATAGGCGAACGCCATTCCCCCATAAAACAGCAATGTACTTGCTACCAGAAGTGGCAGCACCATGCGGCGCTCATGCCCATATAGGCCCGGCGCGATAAAGGCCCAAGCCTGGTAGAGGATGTAGGGCATCGACAGGAAAACCGCCGCCACCAGGGTGAGCTTAAACGGTGTCAGGAATGGCGAGGCAACGTCGATGGCAATCATTTGCGAACCCGCCGGCAAATGCTTCATAAGCGGCCCCGCCAAATAAGCATAGATCTCGTTGGCAAAATAGGCCATGCCCATGAAAATAAATAGAACTACGAGTATGCAGCGCAGCAGTCTGTCCCGCAGCTCCACCAGATGAGAAATAAAGGGTTGCTCGGTGTCTTCCATCTGTCCCTGGCTATGCCTTTTATACTTCGCCATTGCGACGCTCGGAAACGACGGATTTGTCGTCTACTTCGTTAGTGTCCGACGCCGATGCACTGCCTTCTTCCTTGTCAGACCAAATTGGAGTCGATAGCAACTCCACCTTTCTCTTTTCCTCTAACAAAGACTGACGCAACTCCTCCAGTTGAAGCTCGTGGTCGATTTCTTGCCTGACCGAGGTGGCCATGGCTCGGGCCCTTCTAACCCCCAGCGCCACTTCCTTAGCCACCTTGGGCAGACGCTCCGGCCCGAATACCAGGAGTGACACGAACCCGACTAACACTAATTCCCAAAAGCCAATGTCAAACATGCTTTTTTTGGATCGTTATCAGGTCTTATCTTTGTTTTCGTGCACAGCCTCTCCATCAATCGTCCGCCCGCTCTTCTCCTCGTCGCCATCGCTGCTCATCGCATTACGAAAACTCTTTATTGCAGAGCCCAAATCGCCTCCGATATTGCGCAGTCGTTTGGTACCGAACAGTAACAGCACGATCAAAAAAAGGAGCAATAGCTCCCATATGCCTATACCCATTTACTTACTCCTAAATGCTGTCTAACAACCTTATCTGAAAGATATTACCCGATTCGCATTGTTAAGGATAACTCGGCCGTCTCTTTCCAGATCAATAAGCAATGCAGGATTCCTCGGTGTCCCGAGACCGGTATCGGTATTGGTATCGAGGCAATTTACCAGTGTAAAAAGGCATTTTTACGCATTCGAACCGATTCTGCCTATTGCAAACTAAGACCAGAGCAAAGCCGATAAGTTAGCCTCAGTTGAACGAACTCAAGAATAACATTGTTGCGTATTCGCGAAAAATCAATTGGCTATCCCTACCAGGCCCCTCCTTCGGAAAACTGAACGGCTTTACCGCTAATCTGTGTAAATTAATCCAATCGGCCACCCACACGCCTTCTTATGTGCCGCCCGCGGGGCGCGTTCTTAAACACATCCCGGCTGGCGCATCTCTGCGAACCAATTTCTGACAATATGCTAGAGCCGATGGCACTTCTGTCTTTAAATTCTGTCTCTACCTGCAGTAACACGCTCATCCGCGGAGCCGATTCCATTTAGTGCCCGGTTGCTACCGCCCTAGTTTTTCCGCATAATTCCCCGCTCGAATGAGCCTACCCACAGGTTTACTGTATGCAAACGATCATGCTTAAAGCAAAGTTACATAGAGGTCGAGTGACGCACTCCGAACTCGAATACGAGGGCTCTTGCGCCATTGATGGTTTGCTGCTAGAACGCTCCGGGATCAGAGAATACGAACAGATCCACATTTACAATGTCAATAACGGGCAACGATTCACCACCTACGCTATTCGCGCGCAAGAAGGCTCGGGTGTGATCTCTGTTAACGGCGCCGCCGCTCGCCTCGCAGCTCCCGGAGACATCGTAATTATATGCGCCTACGTGGGATTGAATCAGAACGAACTAGCGAGCTATAAGCCGACGCTGATTTATCTGGGCGATCATAACCAAATCACGCGGACCGGTCATTCAATACCGGTACAAGCAGCGTGATAATGGTTACACCACCTAGTCCATTTGCGGAGGCTAATTGGACAATCGGCGCCAACCCATATACTGCTACCCATCTACGCTAATCATCGGGATTGCCACGTAGCGCTCAAGTCCGCAAAACCGCGGCGGTGACGTCTGCCGCCTGACGATTGGGTTTTACATCATGTACCCGAAACATGCTAACGCCCGCCGATACTCCAAGAACGGTCGTTGCAATCGTTGCTCCCATCAATTCTACTGGACGAGTCTCGCCGCAAATAGCGCCCATAAATTTTTTGCGACTCGCCCCCAGCAAGACTTTGTAGCCCGTCGCTACAAACCGCCGCAGATCTGCAATCAATCTGAGATTGTCTTCTTTACGCTTTCCGAACCCGATGCCAGGATCAATGATAATATTCTCTGGCCTAATGCCTGAGTCCTTGGCCGCCTCCGCTCGCTCCACCAGAAACGTCAAGACTTCCTCAACCACATCGCGGTAACCCGGATTATCCTGCATATTTTTCGGTCTGCCCTGCATATGCATAAGCACCAAAGGCACGCCTGCCCTTGCCGCCACTGAGAACATCCTCGGATCGTCCGTACCAGCCGAGACGTCGTTAACGACGTTTGCTCCCGCGACTATAGCCGCTTCTGCAACCGCGCTTCGTGTCGTATCAATGCTTAACAAGAGATTTGACGGCAAATGGCATCGTAAGGCCTGGATGACCGGTATGACTCGCGCCAGTTGCTCCCCTTCACTAACCGGATCAGAGCCTGGCCGCGTAGACTCACCGCCAATATCGATAATATCCGCACCCTCCAATACCATTCTTTGCGCATGCGCTAAGGCCTCGGCCTGCACGCAATACTGCCCGCCATCAGAGAAGCTGTCCGGAGTCACGTTGAGAATTCCCATGATTAGCGGCTTATATTGCATAACCGACCTCTCATATGCACGCACAATCGCACACAAAGGGCTATATCCCCTGATTGAAGGGCTAGCGCCAACGCCTGGTGAGGTATCAGCGTTCTTTCTGACTGGCGGCACGCAGGATAGTGCCGATCATGGCAGGCTGGCTTGTCCACCCTATTTTACGCTGCAGACAAGCCATCGAAATTGATTAAGTCTACTCACGGTCCTCTTTAATTAGGACCGCATCGCCGCCCCTATGCGCTCGGCCGATCTACGAGTTCTACATACGCCATCGGTGTGGCGTCACCCTTACGGAAGCCGCATTTCAAAATCCTCAAATACCCGCCTTGGCGCTCCCTAAATCGCGGTCCCAACTCGTCAAACAATTTTACGACCGCGCCGCGGTCTCTGATGCGCGCAAACGCAATCCGACGAGCTGCCACGCTATTATTCTTCGACAAAGTTATCAGAGGCTCAGCAAACCGCCTAATCTCTTTTGCCTTCGGCAAAGTCGTTTGAATGACTTCATGATGAATCAACGACGCGGTCAGGTTACGGAACAACGCGTTCCTATGACTGCCTGTAATGTTAAATTTTCTACCCGAATTACGATGCCGCATTTATTACACCCACAGTATTTTACGAGTCCTGTTGCTCTCTTTTAAGTCCCTCGGGAGGCCAATTCTCAAGCCGCATGCCCAGCGACAACCCCTTCGTTGCCAGCACATCCTTTATTTCGGTGAGCGATTTCTTTCCCAAATTCGGAGTCTTAAGCAAATCCACTTCAGTCCTCTGAATGAGATCACCGATGTAAAATATGTTTTCCGCCTTAAGACAATTCGCGGACCGAACGGTCAGCTCGAGGTCGTCGACCGACCTCAGCAACAGCGGATCGAACTGCGGTTTTTCTTCGCTAGCCCTCGGCGTCTCTTCGCTCTTTAGGGCTATAAACACCGACAAATGCTCGTTCAAAATCCACGCCGCCTGCCGGACCGCCTCTTCTGGATCCACCGTGCCGTTAGTTTCGAGCTCCAGAATGAGCCTATCCAGATCTGTCCGTTGCTCTACGCGCGCATTTTCCACCAGATACGATACGCGCCGAATTGGACTGAACGAGGCGTCGATATTAAGCACGCCAACTCCAGACTCCGTCTGTCCCGCATTCCTCGCACCCACCGGCTGGTATCCGCGTCCCTTTTCGACCTTCAACGTCATACCGAGCTTACCGGAGTGGGTAAGACTAGCTATTTCCAATTCTGGATTAAGAATTTCTGCGTCGTGGGTCAATTCAATGTCACTTGCAGCAACACGACCGGGGCCAGTCTTATTGATCCGCAGAGTCGCCTCGTGACCACTCGGAATACGGATTGCAAGATTTTTCAGGTTCAAGAGAATGTCGATAACGTCTTCTTGAACGCCATCGATAGCCGAATACTCGTGTAAGACGCCTTCAATGGTCACTTCGGTGACCGCGCATCCCGGTATCGACGAGAGCAGAACCCTCCTTAGCGCGTTGCCAAGCGTATGACCGAATCCTCGCTCCAAGGGTTCGATAACAATCCTCGCGCTATTTCTATCTGTCGGATTGACGTCTACTAAGCGTGGTTTAATAAGATTAGCCAGGTAATTTTGCATCGATTACGAACGACAATTATTTGGAGTACAGCTCGACAACCAGTTGCTCATTTATTTCTGAGCCTAAGTCGCTACGCTCGGGCGCAGCCTTAAATACGCCCCTCATTTGCTTCGTATCGACGTCGACCCACGCCGGAAATCCGTACTGCTCCAACACTTGAAGCGCATCTTTTATTCTCGGCTGCCCTTTTGCCCGTTCACGAACACTGACGACGTCCCCCGGGCCCACTTGATAGGACGGAACGTTTAATACTCTGTCATTAACCATTATCGCCTTATGACTAACGAGCTGACGCGCCTCGGCCCTGGTAGATGCAAACCCCATCCGATAGACCACATTATCCAAACGTGACTCCAGCAGGTTCAATAGGTTTTCGCCCGTCGATCCCTTCCTTCCCGCCGCAGCCTTGTAGTAGTTTCGGAATTGGCGCTCCAGTACGCCGTAGATCCTCCGCAACTTCTGCTTCTCACGAAGCTGAGTGGCGTAATCCGACATTCGCGCTCGTTTCTGGCCGTGCTGGCCGGGCTGCTGGTCGAGCTTGCATTTCCCTTCAAGCGACTTGCCCCGCGCTTTAAGAAATAGGTCGGTCCCTTCTCTTCTGCTGAGCTTACACTTTGGCCCTAAATATCTCGCCATTTTTCGCCCCTCTGCTTAAACCCTACGTTTCTTTGGAGGACGGCAGCCGTTGTGGGGTATTGGCGTGTCGTCGATGATATTCGTAATCTTGAATCCCATATTATTAAGCGTCCTAACCGCCGACTCTCTGCCGGGGCCCGGCCCTTTAATTCGGACGTCAAGATTTCTAACCCCAAAGTCCTTGACTATGCTACCCGCTTTTTCCGCGGCGACCTGTGCAGCGAAGGGAGTGCTTTTCCGAGATCCACGAAACCCCGAAGCTCCAGCCGTGGCCCACGCCAGCGCGTTACCTTTACGGTCCGTAATAGTAATGATCGTGTTATTGAACGATGCACTGATGTGGACAATTCCGTCGGAAATGTCTCTTTTAATCCGTTTTGCGGGACGACTAGATGCAGCCATGTCGATGCCTTACCTTAAAAACAATTCTTTATATTTACTTGCGAATCGGTCGGCGCGGACCCTTCCGGGTTCTCGCGTTAGTTCTGGTTCGCTGCCCTCTAACCGGAAGACCTCGACGATGCCTCATTCCGCGATAACAGCCCAAATCCATCAAACGCTTGATATTCATCGCGCTCTCGCGACGGAGATCGCCCTCGACGACGAACTTAGCCACTTCCTCACGGATCCGCTCTATATCGCCTTCGCCGAGCTCTTTAACCTTAATCGAGGGACTCAGACCTGCATTCTCACAAATCAAAGCCGCCCGAGATCTACCGACACCGTATATCGCCGTAAGCGAAATAACTAGGTGCTTATGATCGGGAATATTAACCCCCGCAATTCGTGCCATTTATCCTGCCTCCGTATCGAATCTCTGGACTTGGGCTTAATCTCGCATCATACCATGCCAATCAAGGATTGGCTATTTAACGCTTACCCTTGCCGCTGCTTATGACGCGCATCTTTGCAAATTATGCGAACTATCCCTTTTCTTTTTAGGACCTTACAGTTTCGGCAGATCTTTTTAACTGACGCACGAACTTTCATTAAAATTCCCCTCTGTATTGCAGTGTCTAACGTGGTTCGCCGATCACGTTAGCGGATTAGCTTAGCTTGATATTTGACTTCTTTAGCAAACCTTCGTACTGGTGTGAAATGATGTACGTTTGGATTTGGGACATAAAGTCCATCACTACCACTACGATAATCAGCAACGAGGTTCCGCCAAAATAAAACGGAACGTTCCAGTACACAATTAGAAACTCCGGCAGCAAGCACACCGCGGTGATGTAAATTGCCCCCGCCAGAGTCAAACGAGTCATCACGGCGTCGATGTAACCTGCGGTCTGCTGCCCAGGCCTCACACCAGGAATAAACGCCCCCGATTTCTTCAAATTCTCAGCTGTTTCGTTTGAGTTGAACACCAGCGCCGCATAGAAGAAACAGAAAAAAACAATTGCGCCGGCATAGCACATGACATAAAGCGGCTGACCGGGAGACAGAGTCGTTGCGATATCTTGTAACCATCCAAGCCCCTTGCTGTTTCCAAACCACCCCGCAAGCGTGGCCGGGAACAAAATAATACTGGACGCAAATATCGGCGGAATCACGCCAGACATATTCAATTTCAAAGGCAGAAAGCTCTTATGGGCGGCGTACATTCGCCGGCCCTCCTGTCGCTTAGCATAATTGATTGTTATTCGACGCTGCCCCCGCTCCACAAAAACGACGAGAGCGGTTACCGCGAGCGCGATACCAAACAACCCGACAATACTCATCATGCCCAATTCGCCGGTCCGAGCCAATTCGAGCGTGCCCCCGATCGCCGACGGCAACCCCGCCACGATACCTGCGAAAATAATGATGGATATGCCGTTGCCTATACCCCGTTCGGTGACCTGTTCGCCAAGCCACATCAAAAACACCGTCCCGCATACTAGCGACGCGGCCGTAATAAATAGAAAATGAACTCCGGGGCTAATGACTACCGGGACGCCCGACGCAGACTGATTTTGCAGCGCGAGACCGACCCCTATGGCCTGAAAGGTCGCGAGAAAGACAGTGCCGTACCGTGTATATTGATTGATCTTTTTCCGTCCGGCTTCGCCTTCCTTCTTTATTTGCTCTAATTTCGGGATAACTCCGGCCATCAGTTGCATAATAATGGAAGCCGAGATGTACGGCATAATGCCGAGGGCGAAGATACTAAGTCGCTTCAACGCGCCACCCGAGAACATGTTGACCATGTCTAGTATGGAGCCTCCCTGCTGAGCAAACATTGCCGCTAGAGCTTTCGGATCAACCCCTGGGATCGGAACGTGAGCCCCGACTCGGTAGACCACAAGGGCGCCGATGACAAAAAATAACCTTTGACGAAGCTCCGTCAGCCTGCCAAATCTGTCGGTAAGGGTTGAGTTAGCCGTGCTCACTTATGCCTCGATCGTTCCGCCTAGGGCTTCTATTTTCGAGCGCGCGCCTTTCGTGGTCTTTATTCCGACAAGAGTCACCGCGGCGGTCAACTCTCCGGAGTCAATTACCTTCACCGAACGCGCCTGCGCCGGAATCAAATTAGCCAACTTTAATGTCTGAATGTCGACCTTTGCCCCGGGAAAGCCATTTAGTTCGTTCAGGCGAAGCTCAGCGCCAAACGCCTTAATTCTTGACTTGAAGCCGACTTTGGGAAGTCTCCGTTGAAGCGGCATCTGGCCGCCCTCGAATCCAACCTTGTGGAACCCCCCTGCCCGGGCTTTCTGGCCTTTGTGTCCTTTGCCAGAAGTCTTACCCAGCGTTGATCCGATGCCGCGGCCAACGCGGACTTTCTTCCTTCTACTGCCTTCAGCCGGCTTAATGGAATTTAGGAACATTTAAACTTCCTCGATCTTAAGCATGTAAGCCACCTTGCTGATCATCCCGCAGTTAGCTGATGTTGCATAAACGTATACAGGTCTATGCATGCGCCTGATACCTAAACCCCGAAGACACGCCTGATGGGATCTCAACCGTCCGATTTCGCTCTTTATCTGGGTAACCTTCAGTTGCTTAACGCTCATTTGCCTTGTCCCGAACGATTATCTGCCAACTTTCCCCGTTTTGCGGCGATGGCTCTTGGATCGCGAATCTCCGTCAACCCTTTGATCGTTGCGCGAACGACGTTAATGGGGTTATTCGTTCCGATGCACTTGGCGAGCACATTGTGTATTCCAACGACTTCGAATACCGCGCGCATCGCACCGCCCGCGATAATCCCAGTACCCTGGGATGCAGGCTGCATAAATACCTTAGCGGCACCGGTAGATGCTGTCATCGAATAGTGCAAGGTGTCGCCATTCAAGCTTACTTTACGCATGTTTCTCCGAGCCTGCTCCATCGACTTTTGGATTGCGATAGGAACTTCCCGCGCTTTGCACAGCCCATAGCCCACTCTTCCATTTCCGTCGCCAACAACCGTAAGCGCGGTAAACCCGAACTGACGTCCGCCCTTCACTACTTTTGCGACGCGCCTGACCGCGACCAGTTTTTCCTGGAAACCCTCGGCCGAATTGCTCTGAACATTTAGGTTCGCCATAACACCTCCTAAAACCCTAGCCCGGCATCACGCGCGGCGTCGGCCAGCGCTCTAACTCGCCCGTGGTATTTGAAACCCGACCTATCAAACGCTACGCTTGAAATGCCTGCCGACAAGGCCCTTTCCGCTATCACTTTGCCGATCATCTTGGCTGCGTCAATGTTTCCGGTACTCGTTAAGGCCGATTTGATATCCGCCTGCAATGTGGATGCTGAGGCCAGTACCGTCGAACCGTCGGCGCTGGTAATCTGCGCATAGATGTGCCGCGGCGTTCTGTGAACCGTGAGCCTGTTAACACCCAATGATTTGATGATCGCCCTGGCCTTCGCCGCCCGCTTCAACCTTGCCGATTTCTTATCCATCAATCACCTACTTCTTTTTCGCTTCTTTTCTGACGATTTCCTCGTCCGAGTACCGAACGCCTTTCCCTTTATAGGGCTCCGGAGGGCGATAAGCCCTTATGTCGGCAGCAACCTGACCCACTCTTTGCTTATCGCAGCCTTTCACTACGATTTCCGTTTGTGACGGCGTCTCTATTGTTATACCTTGAGGGGCCGTGAGTTCGACGGGATGAGAAAACCCCAACGACAAGCTCAGAACGTCACCCTTGGCTTGTGCTCTATACCCAACGCCAACCATCGTTAGCTTCCGAGCAAAACCAGCACTCACACCCGTAACCATATTGGCAATGTTCGCACGCGTGCTACCTGCCAAGGCATTCGCCTGCTTGTCAGTCTTGTCTGCCACGATCGATATCAAGCCTTCTGCGATCTGAACCTCGACTTTCGGGCTCAAATTCCGAGTCAGCGTGCCGTTAGAACCTTTCACCGTTATTTGGCCGCCGGAGATGTTCGCTTCAACCCCTTTTGGCAGAGCAATTGGATTTTTTGCTATTCTGGACATTGATAAGTCTCTATGCTCGATTAAGACACTAGACAGAGAACTTCGCCACCATGACCGCTCTCTCTCGCCTCCTTGTCTGTCATAACCCCTTTCGAGGTCGACACAATCGCCGTCCCTAATCCTCCCAAAACTGCAGGAAGCTTATTCTTAGATCGATATATGCGGCGACCCGGCTTGCTAACGCGCTCAAACTGCTCGATCACAGGTTGTCCCTTGTAATACTTAAGAACTACGCACAGCTCTATCTTGCTTTGATGCTGACTTACCCGATAATCCAAAATATAGCCCTCGTCTTTCAACACGCGGCACACTGCCGATTTGACGTTCGACGACGGCATAACAACTTCGCTTTTTCCCGCGGCTTGCCCGTTTCTTATACGGATAATCATATCAGCCAACGGATCAGTCATACTCATTTCAAATTCTCCGTAAACAAAACGGTTCAGCTCGCGAGCGCCGAGCCCAATGGATCAACTTTACCAGCTCGCCTTGGTCACGCCCGGGACATCGCCCCGCATAACCGACTCACGCAGCTTATTCCGCCCGAGACCAAACTTCCTATAGAATCCGTGAGGCCGGCCGGTAAGACTGCAGCGATTGTGGAGGCGTGACGGCGACGCGTCCCTCGGAAGCTGCTGGAGCTTAAGCTGAGCCTGGTATTTCTCTTCGTCCGTCGCAGAGACGCTCTGGACAATAGCCTTTAAGGCGGTTCGCTTTTTATAATGCTTATTGACAAGCGCTTCCCGCTTCTTCTCACGCGCAATCATCGATTTTTTCGCCATCGGCCTTCCCTAAGTTCTAAACGGAAACTTGAATTGCTCCAGCAACGCACGCGCTTCTTGGTCGCTGGCAGCAGAGGTAGTAATCGTTACATCAATGCCGCGTATGGCATCGATTTTGTCGTAATCAATCTCAGGAAAAATAATCTGCTCCTTGACACCCATACTATAGTTTCCCCGACCGTCAAAAGATCTTGGACTCAATCCACGAAAGTCCCGAATTCGGGGTATGGCGATACTGATAAGCCGATCTAAAAATTCGTACATCCTATCGCGACGTAAGGTGACTTTGCAGCCTATTGGCATCCCCTCCCTGATCTTAAATCCTGCGATTGATTTCCTAGAAATCGTAATAATAGGCTTTTGGCCGGAGATCTTTTGAAGATCATCCATCGCGTTCTGGAGTATTTTTTTGTCGGCCACGGCTTCACCAACCCCCATATTCAGGGTTATTTTCTTTAGTCGCGGAACTTGCATTGCCGACTTATAGTTGAATCGCTTGGTCAGCTCAGGAACTACCTGATCTTTGTAAATAGATTGAAGCCTAGCCATAATTGTTTTCTGCCAAATCAAACGTCAATAACTTCGTTTGTGGACTTGAAATAACGAACCTTTCTGCCGTCGGCCAAAAGCCTAAAGCCCACTTTATCAGCTTTACCCGTCGCCGGATTATGTAGCGCCACGTTTGACAGGTGAATCGACATAGCCTTTTCCACAATGCCGCCGTTTATCCCTCTCATCGGAACCGGCCGCTGATGCTTCCGAACCAAGTTGACTCCCTCGACTACAACCCGGTCATCCACTGGGACCGCCAACACCACCCCCCGCTTCCCCTTGTCCTTGCCGGTGAGCACAACGACTTGATCGCCTTTCTTAATCTTTCGCATAACGGAACGCTCCTCGTTAAAGCACTTCGGGTGCAAGCGAAATGATCTTCATGAACTTCTCCGATCGCAATTCTCGCGTAACGGGCCCGAAAATACGTGTGCCGATAGGCTGGTGCTGATTGTTAAGCAACACTGCTGCATTGCCATCGAACCGAACAACCGACCCATCCGTACGACGCACACCTTTTCTGGTTCTTACAACTACTGCGTTGTAAACTTCGCCTTTTTTTACGCGACCGCGCGGAATGGCGTCTTTAACACTTACCTTGATGATGTCGCCGATGTTTGCATACCTACGATGCGAGCCGCCTAGCACCTTGATGCACATAACCTTTTTAGCGCCGCTATTGTCCGCCACATCCAGGTTGCTTTGCATCTGAATCATCTTCGATACCCCTTATTTATTGCCATTGCGCCTGCCGGTGTCACTTCGCGCGCTCTACTATTCTGTCCAGCTTCCAAACCTTTTTCTTGGACAGCGGGCGGGAAGAAGAAACAACCACGATATCACCATCAACGCACTCGTTGTTTTCGTCGTGAGCTAATACCTTGCTCGTTCTACGAACAAATTTCCCATAAACCGGGTGCGAAACAATACGCTCAATCATTACCGTTATGGTTTTGTCCATCTTCGAGCTACTAACCCTTCCCGTTATCGTACGGGATACCTTATCTGCTTCGCTCATACTGAGGCGCTCTTTTCCGTCAAGACCGTGTTTACTCTAGCGATATCTCGCCTAATGCCACGCAACTGGTCGGGCTTGCTCAATTGTCCTGTTCCCTTTTGCATTCTAAGATTGAAGCGCTCCAGGTGTAGCTCGAGCACCAACTCTTTGAGCTCGCTTTCAGTTTTCGATCTAAGTTCACTGGCTTTCATTACATTACCGTCCGAAACGAAAACGTTGTTCTAACAGGGAGCTTTGCGGCCGCAAGACCAAACGCCTCGCGCGCCAACTCTTCACTTACTCCCTCAAGCTCATACAGCATCGTGCCCGGCTTCACTTCTGCAACCCAGTATTCTACACTACCTTTTCCGCTTCCCATACGAACTTCCAAGGGCTTTTTGGATATGGGCTTGTCGGGAAATATACGAATCCACATTTTCCCGCCGCGCTTGACATGTCGCGTGATAGCTCGCCGCGCGGCCTCAACCTGCCTTGCGGTAATCCGTCCGCGCTCCACGGCCTTCAAACCGAATTCGCCGAAACTAACCCGATTGCCTTTATTGGCTAAACCGGTGTTTCTACCTTTGTGCTGTTTTCTAAATTTAGTTCTCTTCGGCTGCAACATGGTAGACTAGCCCCAGTTATACCTCAGATGAAGCGACACTTTTACCTTCGCTTTCTGCGGTTGAAAAAACCTCACCCTTAAAAATCCAGACCTTCACCCCGATAACGCCGTATGTCGTCTTCGCTTCTGCGAAGCCGTAGTCGATATCGGCGCGGAAGGTATGGAGCGGCACTCGCCCTTCCCGGTACCATTCGCTACGCGCAATTTCAGCTCCATTGAGTCGTCCGCTTACATTAATCTTTACGCCCCCTGCTCCAAGACGAAGCGTATTGGTCACGGCGCGCTTCATGGCCCGGCGGAACATGATTCGCTTCTCTAATTGCTGAGCAACCCCTTCAGCCACAAGCTGCGCGTCAAGCTCAGGTTTTCGGATCTCCTCGACGCTGACCTGAACGGGAATACCCATCATCGATGATACTTCTCTTCGGAGCGCATCGATATCCTCGCCCTTCTTTCCGATTACCAGACCGGGTCGTGCAGTATGGATAGTAATGTGAGCATTATTTGCCGGCCGGTTAATTTGAATGCGGCTGATGGACGCGTGCCCAAGCCTTTTTTTCAAGAACTCCCGGACTTTTAAGTCATTAAAAAGAAAACCCGGATAATCCTTACTGGCCGCGTACCAGCGGGAAGTCCAGTCTTTGATATAGCCGAGCCGAATTCCGGTCGGATGAACTTTCTGCCCCATAAATATCCTTTATCGATGCTCTGAGACGTGAATCGTGATGTGACATGTGCGCTTGAGAATGCGATTGGCACGCCCTTTTGCACGCGGCGACATGCGCTTCATACTAGGCCCCTCGGCCACTTCAACTGCACTAACTAATAACTCGTCTACGTCGGCCCCGTCGTTGTGTTCGGCGTTCGCTATAGCGGACTCGAGCACCTTTTTTAGAATTCGCGCCGACTTCTTCGTGCTATACGCGAGCAGGTCAATCGCTTTGTCAACCTTGAGCCCCCGGATTTGATCCGCCACCAGCCTACATTTTTGGGCGGATACACGCATATTGTTAAGCTTCGCTACTGTTGCCATTTCTTACCGCCTCGATTATTTAGTCTTCTTATCGGCTTGATGGCCTTTATACGTCCGAGTGGGGGCGAACTCGCCGAGCTTGTGTCCTACCATGTTGTCCGTAACGAGCACCGGAACATGTTGGCGGCCGTTATGGACTGCCAAGGTGTAACCAATCATGTCCGGAATAATCATCGAACGTCGGGACCAAGTCTTTATGGGCTTTTTCGCGCCTGACTGACCTACCTCTGCTACTTTTTTCAGCAGGTGATAATCGACAAACGGTCCCTTCTTAATCGAGCGTGGCACGTTTTCTACCTCTCATGTCTATTTTTGCTTACGACCCCGCACGATCATTGCGTCAGTGCGTTTATTGTTTCGGGTCTTGTATCCTTTAGTGGGCGTACCCCAAGGTGACACTGGGTGTCTACCGCCTGAAGTCCTTCCTTCACCACCGCCATGCGGATGGTCGACGGGATTCATCGCCACACCACGGACGGTGGGTCGAACGCCCCGCCAACGCGTAGCACCCGCCTTGCCCAGAGAAATTAAGTTGTGCTCATGATTTGAAACCTCGCCAATCACCGCCTTACAATCGACGAGCACTTTCCGCATCTCGCTTGACCTCAGGCGGATCGTGGCATATGCACCTTCTCTCGCGACAAGCTGAGCCGATGCACCCCCGCTCCGCACTAGTTGAGCGCCTTTGCCAGGCTTGAGTTCTATACAATGGATAAGCGAACCAATTGGGATATTTCGGATCGGGAGGCAATTTCCCGCGCGAATTGGCGCATATTCGGACGACACCACCTCATTCCCGGCACTAATACCCTTTGGAGCAATTATGTAGCGGCGCTCCCCATCCTTGTAAAGGATGAGTGCGATATGTGCGGTGCGATTTGGATCATACTCGATTCGCTCGACTCTACCCGGGATGTCCAACTTATCGCGCTTAAAATCGACGATTCGGTAGAACTTTTTATGCCCGCCACCCTTATGGCGGGTCGTTACCCGTCCTTGGTTATTTCGACCGGAGCTCCTCGTTTTCTTTTCGATAAGCCCCGCGTGAGGCTTCCCTTTATGAAGACCACCGGTTCGTACCCGAACCACAAACCGAGAGCCAGCCGACGTCGGTTTCGATTTTATAAGCGCCATCTGATATTCCCGCAGTTAATTTCTATTCAATGTGCCGTCGTTTTCCTACGCAACGGACAGATCGATATCGAATCCCGACTTTAATTTCACGTATGCCTTTTTCCAATCCGATCGCTCACCAACGAAGCGCCCCGACCGCTTTATCTTTCCACCGACATTCAACACATGAACCGATGCCACCTCTACCTTAAACAAAAGCTCAACCGCCTGTTTAATCTGTGGTTTACTTGCGGTCCGCTTTACACGAAAGGCAATTCGCCGAGCCTTCTCGGCCGCCGAGGTGGTTTTTTCCGAAATAATAGGCGCCTCAATGACGCTCATCAGTTCTAACTGTCTCATGTTAGGCCGACCTCAAGTTGTTTGGCTGCCCGTGACGTCAAAATCACCCGTTCACTATGTACAAGAGCCACAGGATTTACAGAACTGGCCGTACAAACCTCCACATCGCGGAGATTCCGTGCAGCCAAATACAAATTCTCATCGATTACGTCGGTAACCACGAGCCCGCGATTCACTCCCATGACTTCGAGCTTTTTGAGAAATTCCTTCGTCTTCGGCGCGGACGGGTAAACGTCATCGCTAACAAAAAGCCGGCCTTGACGTAGCAATTCCGACAGAATGGCCCTCATGGCAGCCCGATACATTTTCTTATTTAGCTTTTGATCGTAAGACCGGGGGCGTGCGGCAAAAGTGACACCGCCAGTGCGCCACAGGGGGCTTCGAGTTGTTCCGGCACGCGCTCGGCCGCTGCCTTTTTGTCGCCACGGTTTCGCGCCGCCGCCGCTCACATCCGAACGCGTCTTTTGCGCCTTCGTACCGGACCGCGCACCAGCGAGATAAGCAACTACTAACTGGTGAACAAGCGAATCATTATAGTCTCGCCCGAACACTGTTTCAGAGACTTCGAGCGACGAACCGCCGCCGATCGCCGACGGAATCTGCAATCCCATATTATCCTCTTTACTTCTTAACAGCGGGTCTAACGACGACATCGCCACCCTTAGCACCCGGCACAGCCCCTTTGATCAGCAACAACGAGCGCTCTTTATCAATCGCGCACACCTTAAGGCTTTGAACGGTTGTCGTGACATTACCAAGATGTCCAGCCATCCGCTTACCTTTGAAGACCCGGCCCGGCGTCTGGTTTTGACCGATGGAACCGGGAGCACGGTGTGAAAGCGAGTTGCCGTGCGTAGCATCTTGAGTTCTAAAGCTGTGGCGTTTGACTACGCCAGCAAATCCTTTACCGATACTCGTTCCCTGCACGTCAACATACTGCCCCTCTTGAAAGAGATCCACGCACAGTTCGGAACCGACCGAATACGTAGCCGCGTCCGCCTCACCCAGACGAAATTCCCACAGTCCGCGCCCCGCATCGACACCGGCCTTAGCGTAGTGCCCGGACTCGGGTTTCGATAAACGAGATCTTTTCTTAACCCCAGCGGTTACCTGAATCGCTCGGTAACCGTCAGTATCCGCAGCCTTAATTTGCACGACGCGGTTCGGCTCTACATGGATGACGGAAACCGGCACTGCGGAGCCGTCTTCGATATAGATACGAGTCATACCACACTTCCGCCCCACTAAACCTAGCGCCATCGATCGCTCCTAAAATAGGTCAGTTCAACTTTATTTGTACATCTACACCGGCCGCCAGATCGAGCTTCATCAAAGCATCAACCGTTTTATCCGTCGGCTCGATGATGTCCATCAAGCGCTTATGAGTCCTCAGTTCGTATTGGTCACGCGCATCTTTGTTCACGTGCGGTGAAATAAGAACGGTGTAGCGCTCTTTCTTAGTCGGCAGAGGGATCGGGCCTAATACTTGCGCGCCGGTTCGTTTTGCCGTTTCAACAATTTCACTGGCAGACTGATCAATCAATCGGTGATCAAATGCCTTCAGACGGATTCTGATTCGCTGTTTCTGCACAGGATTACTCCAACACCTTGGACACCACACCGGCCCCGACGGTCCGACCGCCTTCGCGTACGGCGAAGCGCAAGCCTTCCTCCATCGCGATCGGCGCGATCAATTTAACCGTGACCTTGACGTTGTCGCCC
>Ga0196971_1000506_pt1 | contig 28001 bp, 26 predicted proteins | sample S1v_1013CmetaG_FD_148660 | JGI IMG/M metagenome (GOLD analysis project Ga0196971, IMG submission 148660) | Soil microbial communities from Anza Borrego desert, Southern California, United States - S1+v_10-13C | ecosystem: Environmental > Terrestrial > Soil > Desert | place: USA: California...
CGCTCACCGCACCCTCCGGGGGCTGCCCTCCTTCTTCTACCACCTGAACCGGGTCAAGCCGGGTGACGAGATCCGGGTGGTAACCGCCCAGTATACGGCCCGTTATGTGGTCGAGCGGGTTTTCGTGGTCCCGCCCACTGAGTTGGGCGTCATCGGTCCGACGGAGAGTCCCGCTCTCACGCTCACAACCTGCGATCCCCCCGGAACGGAAGACCAGCGCCTCATCGTAAGGGCCATGCTGATCGGTGTTGCGCCATAGCAAGCTGGCGACAGAGTCATGGTGCCGATGGTCTATGACAGAACATAGCAATTTTTATCCACATATCCACCGAGTTATTCACAGGCACAAAGAAGCGGGCCGGCCACGGATGGTCGGCCCGTCTGATTTAGTTCGACGTTACCCAACCGAGATGCTTGGCCGCCCGTTCGGCAGCCTGGTTGCCCTCCCGCACGCAGTCGGGCAGGCCCACACCCCGGTACGCAGCCCCGGCCAGGTACAGGCCCGGGGCCTGCTGCATGAGCTGGTCCACCTTATCCATGCGGGACAGGTGGCCCACCCGATACTGGGCCATGGACCTGGGCCACCGGAAGGTGCGGGTCACGTAGGGCTTCGCCTTCAGCCCCATGATCCGCTCCAGGTTCTGCACGCACGTGTTGATCAGAACCTCGTCGGACTCCTGGGTCCAGTCCTTACCGTGCCCCCGGCCCACGAAGCAGCGAATCAGCACCTTGTCCTCAGGCGCGGAATGCGGCCACTTGGTGCTTACCCATGTGCTGGCCGAAATGTCGGTCGGCTCCGTGTGCGGCACCAGGAAGCCCGACGCGTCCATGGCATGATTGACGTCCTTCTTGTGGTACCCGAGAGCGACGACACAGGAGTTGCCATAGGGAATTTCGTCGAGTTCGGTGGACACATCGGCCCGGAACTCCCGAATCAGCTGCGAGGCGGAGTAGGCCGGGACTGCGAGCACCACCGCATCGGCGGCAAGGGTCTCGCCGTTGCTCAGCTTGACCGTGTAACCACCGGTCCCCGTGGGGGCCATGTGGGCAACCTCGACGCCCGTTCGGAACTCCACGCCCTCACTGGCCTTGACCATGGCGTCCAGCGCCGACTTCAGGCCGGTGGCGACCGTCTGGAAAGCGCTGCCCGTGGGGCCCTTGGGCTTGTTGGCCTTGTTCTTGAAGCCCGCCAGCAGCAGGCTGCCCTGCTCCTTCTCCATCTTCACGAACATGGGGAAGGTCGACTTGATCGACACGTTCTCCCAGTCGCCGCCGTGAATGCCGCCCATGAGGGGGCCGGCGATGTTCGCCAGAACCTCACGGCCAAACCTCCGGCTCACAAAGGAGCCAATGGACTCGTCTTCGTCGGTCTTCTTCAAGGGGATGAGCGGCTCCATACAAGCCCGGAGCTTGCCCAGGGGCGAAATCAGGGGCGTCTTCACGAACGGCCCCACTTCGGTTGGAATCATGATCTGCATGCCAACGGGAAGCCGCTCCATGCGACCCTTGTGCAGAATGAACGTCGATTTTACAGTTGGGTTTGTACCCACCAGGCCGATGCCCAGCTCCTTGCAGACCTGCCCGAACCAGGGCTTGTGGCCGATGAAGGAGTCCGGTCCGTGTTCGATCACCATGCCGTCGACGATCTCTGTCTGCGTCTTGCCGCCCAGCCGGGACTCCTTCTCAACCAGAATAATGCGGGCATCGGTGCCCGCCGCCTTGACCCGCTTGCTCAGACTGTAGGCTGCAGCGATGCCGGTGACGCCGCCGCCGGCAATCAGGATTGTCTGGCTCACGACACTACCCCCTGGCGTAGCGACGGATCACCTCAGCCAGGGCCCTTACGAGCAACGGGTGATCATTCAGCATCCCCGTGCGCTCCAGGTGGACTCCCAGATGCTCCGCCGTATGTTTTAGTTCAATATCTATGTCATAGAGCACTTCTAGATGGTCAGAGATGAATCCTACGGAGCAAACCAGGACAGCCTTCTCGCCGGCAGCCGCCAGTTGGGCCACCTTCTCGCTCATTTCGGGACCAAGCCAGGGCTCGGGGGTCCGGCTGGCGCTCTGGTACGCAAAGTGGATGTTCTTCAGCCCACAGCGCTCGGCAATGGCCTGGCCCATCTCGCGCAGGTGCGCGGGGTAGGGGTCATTCCAGGTGAGGATCCGTTCCGGCAGGCTGTGGCAGGTAAACAGCACCGCCAGCTCGTCGCGGGATGTCTCCGGGAACAGGGCGAGCGCCGCTTCCACCTTCTCTGCCTCTGCCGCCAGGAACCCCGGCTCCAGGTGCCAGTTGAACACCTGGTGGAACGCGATGGGTTCGGGCAGCTCGCTGTTGGCCTTATCGACCTGCTCAAAGTAGGTACCGGAGCTCATTTTGGAGCCCTGCGGCGCCAACACGATGGCCACAGCGCGGCGAATGCCGTCCCGGGCCATTTCCCTGACCACGTTGCCGATGCGGGGCGCCCAGTGCTTGTAGGCACCGTACACCCGGTACTCGACGCCATCCTGCTCCCCGAACTGCTTCAACCCCCGGACGATGCCGGCAGTCTGGGCCACGGAGATCTCGTTCAGGTGTGACCTGCCGCCAATGGCGTCATACCGCCGTGTCAGGTCGGCCAGCTGCTCCTCCGTGGGCGGACGCCCCCGGCGGATGTCGGTGTAGTACGGCAGAATGTCTTCCTTGCGTTCGGGCGAGCCATACGACATGACTAGCACGCCCACAACCGGCTTGGACAAGCTCAGACACGCTCCTCCCGGTAAATCCCACTACCCCGACTGCGCCGGGGTCTACCCCTCGGGCTCCCACAAGTGAACCAGGTCAACCACTCGCTGTAGGGCCGCCACGCTCATGGAAGGCATTACGCCGTGGCCCAGGTTGAAAATGTGGCCACTGCGGCCCGCTGTCCGGCGGAGCACGTCGTGGACCTTGGCCTCCAGCACTTCAGGCGGGGCGAAGACAGCCACCGGGTCCAGGTTCCCCTGTACACCCATGTCAGGACCAACCCGCTCCCATGCCCGGTCGATCTCTTCTTTCCAGTCGATGCCCAGCACGTCTCCGCCCACGGCCGCCATCGACTCGAGCAAATGCCCCGTGTGCACGCCGAAGTGAATCAGCGGTGCGCCCGTGGCCCTCACTCGTTCGATGATGCGGGGCATGAACGGCTGCACGTAGGTCTCGTAGTCTGCCCGGGTCAGGTTCCCTACCCAGCTGTCAAACAACTGGACCGCGTGACACCCAGCCTCAATCTGGTCGACGAGGTAGGTCCCTACCATGTCGCTCAGCTTCTCCATGAGGGCGCGCCATACAGCAGGTTCGCTGTACATGAGGGTCTTTACCTTCTTGTAGTCCCGGGTGGGCCGGCCTTCCACCATGTAGCTTGCCAGGGTAAAGGGAGCGCCCGCAAAGCCCAGCAGGGGCACGTCAAGCGCCCGTACGAGAATCTTAATCGTCTCCAGCACGTACGGCACCATCTCGGCGGAGACCAGCTGCGGAATACGCTCGACGTCTTTCAGCGTCTCAGTCGGCCGGTCAAAGACGGGCCCGACGTTCTCCACAATGTCTACGCCAAGGCCCATGGCCCGCAGCGGTGTCATGATATCTGAGAAGAGAATGGCCGCATCAACGTCCAGTTGCCTGACCGGCAGAATCGTCACTTCGGCGCAGACATCGGGATGCTCGCAAATCTCCATCAGGCTGTACTTTTGGCGAATCTGTCGGTACTCGGGCTGGTAACGGCCGGCTTGCCGCATGAACCACACCGGCACCCGGTCCACTGGCTGGCGGCGGGCTGCGCGCAAGAGGCGGTCATTTGTGAGCATGGAGCAGGATCACGGCTCCTTTCGACAGGGGACACAGACTCTTCCCTAGTGTATCTCAACGATCCGGAGTCGCATATAGGTCAGGGGCAGGAAAGCGAGTATCGATCTAGTATCTTGAACGCTAGATATCAGAATAGTGTGGGTGGGGGTGGGGAGATGGCGAAAGTCCTGGAAGGCAGGGTGGCAATCATTACCGGGGCGAGCCGCGGAATCGGGCGGGCTCTGGCCCTGCGGCTGGCCGAGGAGGGCGCCGACATCGTTGTGGCGGCCAAGAGTGAGGTCTCGCGTGACCGGCTGCCGGGCACCATTCACGAGACCGCCGACGCCGTGCGCGAGCGTGGGCGCCGTGCCCTGGCGGTCAAGGTCGATGTCCGTGAAGAGGCAGACATCGCTGCCATGGTGGAGCGGACCGTGGCCGAGTTTGGCCGAATCGACATTCTGATCAACAATGCGGGCGCCCTCTGGTGGAAGCCTGTCCTGGAGACGCCGTCCAAACGCTTCGACCTGGTCATGGGCGTTAACGTGCGGGCCGCATTCCTATGCGCTTACTATGCCCTTCCTCACATGAAGCAGCAGCGGTGGGGCCACATCATCAACATGGCACCCGCGGTCTCCACCAGAGCCCACCCCGGCATGGCCGCCTACATGATCTCGAAGATGGGCATGGCAAGTCTGGCCATGGGCATAGCCGCCGAACACCGGGAAGATAATATCGCCGCCAACGCACTCTGGCCAGTGACACCGATCGAGACCGCTGCAGTCATCAACAACCACCTGGGCGAGCGGGCCCAGTGGCGGACGCCGGAGATCTTGTGCGACGCTGTCATGGCCATTCTACGGCAGGAACCCTCGCAGTGCACGGGACGCCAGCTGACCGACGAGGAGATCCTGCGGGAAGCCGGGTGGACCGCCTTCGACCAATACTGGTGCGAGGGGAAGCCACCGGAGCACCCCATCTACATCGACGGCAGGGAGAATAGTGGCTGGTGATGAAAGATTTGGGCGAACGCTCTTAAGAGTGTTCGCCCTTGCACATTTTCGCGACTGGGGGCCAATCGCATGCGAATCCTCGCGGCCGGGTTGCCGGCACGGCCCAGGGCTTTGCGGCTGCCGACTACGTGGCCGGGCAGTTTGAAGGCATGGGGCTCCGGGTAAAGACGCAGGACTTTCGCTTGCCCGGCCTGATGGGCGACCTCTCGACCTTCGGCTGGTTCCGCGGCCGCAACGTCATCGGCATTTCTCCAGGGACGGAGAAAGGCACCATTCTGTTTACGGGGCACCGCGACGCGGTCCCCAAGGCCCCCGAAGGCGCCTACGACGACGGGTCCGGTACCGCTGCAGTCATGGAGTTGGCGCGAGTGCTCAGTCCGGGACTCCACCGCTACACCTACGTCTTTGCTGCTTTGGATGGCGAGGAGGTAGGTCTGGCCGGCGCCCGGGTCCTCATGAACCGCCGCATCCCGGAGCTCAAGGACATTCGCCTGTCCATCAATCTTGACCCTTCTGGCCGGCGCTCGCACTCTATGTACCTGCCGTGTTCGTCACCTGGCGCCAGGGCTGGGGCTGGCGGACTCTTGACGTGTCGCTGCTGCTGTTCCCCTCCGCGGCTGCCGCCTCGTGGGCCCTCGGAGCTTCGTTGCTGGCACCCGTCCAACTCTTCCCGCCGGCCAGGCTGGCGATGTTCGCTGCACTCTACGCTTTCGCGGCGCTGGTGGGCGTTTGGGGCATCTTCGGCCGCAGGCCCGCCCGACACGCCGGCTCTTCTGCACTTCGGTCGCCCGTGCCTCTGCGCAACGCCCCCTACTGCAGCGGTGTCTCACCCATGGCATGAAGCTTGTGCCAGTGCTCCTCGCTGACCGGCATGACCGACAGGCGAGACTGCCGGACAAGCTCCCACTCGGCAAAGGCTGGGTCCGCCTTGATCTCGGCCAACGTCACCGGACGGCTGAATCGATAGGCGGGAGCCACGTCGACCAACACCCACCGGGGCGCATCTGCAGTGGGATCCGGGCGCGCCTCCCCGGTGATTGCGCCGACCCCCACGATCGCCCGCTCGTTGCCTGAATGGTAGAAGAAGAAACGGTCTCCCACCCTCATGGCCCGCATGTGCTTGGCCGCCGTCGGGTTGCGTACCCCGTTCCAGGGCTCGTGTCCCCGCTGCTCCAGATCGGCGTAGCTGAACTCCTCAGCCTCTGTCTTCATCAGCCAGTAAGCCACAGACCAACCCCCCTATGGTTTCGCGTGCCGCACCACACGCCCGGGCCGCCCCGGCTGCCGCTTGCCGTCGGCCACAGCCATGGTGCCGTTCACCAGCACGTAGCGAATGCCGGACGGGTACTCCTGCGGGCTCAGCCAGGTGGTGCGGTCCGCCACCGCACCGGCGTCAAAGAGCACCACGTCGGCAAAGTAACCCGCCTTCAGGTAGCCGCGATCCTTCAACCCCACATTGTCGGCCACGGCGCCCGTCATCTTGTGTACCATCTCTTCGAGGCCCATGATCCTGCGCTCCCGTACATAGTGCCCCAGCAGCATGGGGTAGCTGCCGTATGACCGACGGTGGAGGCTGTAAGAAAGGGCTTCGGCAGCGCTGCTCAGCTTGGGCTGCGATTCGCCGTCGGTGGAGACCACGCTCCAGGGGCTCTGGTAGAACCGCAGCATGGCCTTCTCGCTGGAGACCAGCGCCACCACACTGACGTTCGGATCTCCCGCCATGAGCGCCTTCGCCAGCTGGTCCACGGGCTGATTCTTCGCCAGGGCCGCCTGAGCGAGCGTCTTGCCCACCAGGGAGGCATCGTTGGCCCGGGTGAACACGAGGTATTCGGGCGGGAGCTTCTGGTACCACTCGGACAGGGGCCGGTTAATGGCATAGTCAGGCGCCAGGTAGGGGTAGACATCGGCGAAGACCTTCTGCCCCTCCTTGATAGCCTGCTCAACCATGCCCACGACCTGGTCTTCCTTGCCCCAATTGTTATACTGCACGATCTTGAAGTGCGAGAGATTGAGCGGCACGCCCGCGGTCCTCGCGATAGCCAGCGCTTCCTCAAGCGCTTCAACGATGCTGTTGCCCTCGCTGCGCATATGCGTACTGTAGATGCCGCCGTAGGCTTTCACCTCGGTCGCCAGAGCCGCAATCTCCTGCTGCCCGCCAAAACGGCCCGGGTTGTACTCCAGGCCGGAGGAAAGCCCAAAGGCCCCTTCCTCCATGGACTGCCGTACGACCTGCTTCATCTGCTCCAGCTGCGAAGCGCTGGCGGACCCCTGCGCGTTCCCCATAACGTAGCCCCGAACGGAACCCTGACCTACGAACAGCCCGAAGTTCACGCCCGTCCCCGCCCCTTCCAGACGGGCCAGTTCTGCCCCGAGAGGCAGCGGAGAGCGACCGTCCACGCCGCCCAGCTCGGTGGTGATGCCTTGCATCAGCGAGGCTGTCGCGTCCAGGTCCTCAAAGGGGTTGATGAAGTCGTGGGTATGGGAGTGGGGGTTCACAAAGCCCGGTGCGACCGTGAGCCCGGCAGCATCAATCTCACGACCGGCTGTGTACTTTCCCAGGTTCCCGAGGGCGGCAATGCGGTCACCCTTGATCGCCACATCGCCCTTGAAAGCCTTGGCGCCGCTGCCGTCAATGACGGTTCCGCCCTTGATTACCAGGTCGTATGCTGCCGGCTGAGCGTCAGTCTGGGGCGCCGGGTCCCGCGAGGGTCCCGGAGACGGCGGAACCGGCTTCCCGCCCCGTGTACAGCCAATCAGGAGGACAAGGGCGATTGCTACGGCAAGGAGACGGCGATGCATGACGATTCCTCCTACTGTTACATAATGTCACTGTAGCGCAACTCACCTGGGAAGGTCAAATTGTACCCCGCCAAGAATCGACAGCCCGCCCAAGTTAACGTAAAATCCTTGCCAAACTTGCCGAAACAGTGTACACTAAACCCTGCATCGTAATGGTTTCGCGGGTAAGGGTCCCCGGGTTACAAGGGCGACTGTCTCCGTGCTTACCTAGGGTGCAAATAATGATTTGAGGAGTACGAGAGACATGACCAAGACCCTGTACTTCGGTAACCTGCCCTGGGCCGCCACCAACGAAGATCTCACCAATGCTGTCACCCAGTATTGCGAAGTTCTCTCTGCCCGTATCGCCACCGATCGCGAAACCGGTCGCAGCCGTGGCTTCGGCTTCGTGGAGGTTCCGGCTGACAAGGCGCAGGCCGTTATCGACGCCCTGAACGGCGCTGAGTGGGGTGGCCGGGCCCTGACGGTCAACGAAGCTCGTCCTCGTGAAGAGCGCGCCCCCCGTGGCCCCCGTCGCTTCTAATATCATCACAACCAAGGCGCCATCCCGTTAGGGATGGCGCTTTTACTTACTCGGGAAAAGTGTCAGTCGGAGGGAGGGATTCCATGCAGTACCGCCGTCTTGGCCGAACGGGGCTTAAGGTCTCCGCCATCGGGCTGGGAACCATGATGTTTGGCGAAAAGACCGACTCCGCCACGGCGAGCCGCATTGTGCACCGTGCGCTCGATGCCGGAGTCAACCTGATTGATGTGGCCGACGTATACGCCGGGGGAGATTCGGAGCGTATGGTGGGCCAGGCGCTACAGGGCCGGCGAACCGAGGCTGTGCTGGCGACCAAATTGGGTCGCCCCACGGGTCTGGGCGAAGGTTTGTCCCGCCGGTACGTCTTCCAGGCGGTGGAGGCGAGCCTGCAGCGCCTCCAGACCGACTACATTGACCTCTACCAGGTCCACCGCTGGGACGCGGAGACGCCCATCGAAGAGACCCTCTTCGCCTTGAACGATCTGGTCCGGCAAGGAAAAGTGCGCTACATCGGCTGCAGCAACTTCACTGCCTGGCAGCTGTGCAAGGCCCTCTGGGTGAGCGATCTGCGGAGCCTGGCCCGCTTCGACTCCGTGCAGCCCCGCTATAACCTGGTCTTTCGGGAGGCCGAAGCCGAGCTGTTCCCGCTCTGCCTGTCGGAGGGAGTCGGAGTGCTAGCCTACAGCCCGCTGGCTGGCGGGATTCTCACCGGCAAGTACCTCGACGATGTTCCCGAAGGTTCCCGCGCCTGGCAAAACCCGGCCTGGCAGCGCAATCGCCTGACCCAGTACGCGCGGGCAGCTGCCCTGCGGGTGGTGGAAGTGGCCCGGCGCCTCGGGCGCCCGCCGGGCGAGGTGGCCGTTCGCTGGTGTCTGGCCAACCCAGCCGTAACCAGCGCACTGGTGGGGCCACGCACAGAACCGCAGTGGGAAGAAGCCCTGCAAGCCGCCGCCTGGACCCTGTACCCGGAGGATGTCGCGGCCCTGTCGCACGACTGACACAAGGTTAGACCTCGCAAGGGGGGCGGCCGATTCGGCCGTTCCCCTCTTTGTTTATGTATCGCCTTTTTCTGTAAACATCCACTTTTTTCGGGAATCATGGAACTTTCCTCCCGATCAGTCCGTCAATCAGGTGAAAGCGAACGTTAGAGATTTCTCGAACAAGGAGGAGATTCTGCATGCCTCGTACGCTGCTTGTGACCCTGGCGGCTGCGCTGCTGCTGCTCAGCACATCTGTCGGCGTGTTCGCCGGCCCGGCGGCAGGTCGGACGCTCACCCTCTCTGGGAAACTGGAGTACGTCGCGACACTCTCTTCGCCGCACTATGAAGTCCAGGGATATGTCCTCGCGTATAGCAACACAGCTCTCTTGCAGGAACTGGCCGGAGCCCATGTCATGGTGGTCGGCACCGAGGTCAACGATCCATCCCTTTTCATGCGCAAGATGCTCCGGGTAACCAAGATCGAGCCCGCTGCCCCCGGCAACGAACTGCCTGCCCCTCCCGGCACCACCAATCCCACACTGCCCCCCGGCAAAGGCGAGGTAATCCTCCCCGTGGTGCCGGCTCCCATGCTCCCGCCTGCGCCGCCGGTGCCTGCCCCGGCGCCCGCTCCGGCTCCGGCCCCGGCTCCGGCCCCGGCTCCCGTCCCCGGCGAGATCACGCTCCCTGTGATCCCGGGTCCGACATTGCCGCCCAAGATGGGCGACGAGGTCACCATTCCCGCCCCGCCGCTTCCCGTCTTCGGCACCCAGTACTACGTGCTCTTCGGGCGGGCCGAAGCGTTCGGCGACTTCACCGGCAAGCACGTGGGCCTGGTTGTCAGGCCCGGCAGCCAGCCGGAAGTGATCGCGCTAGTGGCGCTGAGTGGATCCTAGACGCCTTTTCTGGCGTGCGGCAGTACCATTCGTTGCGAGAGGAGGCGGCTCAGGCCGCCTCCTCTCGCTGCGCGCAGGAGAACACTAAGCGTGCCCCGAACTTTTCTGGGACAACTGCCAGATGGGGAGGCATGCCCGATGGAGCCCGTTATCGCCACGTTTTCCATCGTTGCCCGAGACCCAAAGACCGGCGAACTGGCCGTGGGCGTACAGTCGAAATTCCTGGCCGTCGGCTCCGCCGTACCATGGGCCACTGCCGACGTAGGAGCCGTGGCCACACAGGCGTGGGCCAACGTCTCGTACGGCCCCCGTGGCCTGGACCTTCTCGCACAGGGACTGACCGCCCCCGAGGCGGTTGAGCGGCTCATTGCCGAAGATGAGGGCCGGGACCATCGCCAGCTGGGTATCGTCGACAATAAGGGGAACGCTGCTGCTTATACAGGCGTCAAATGCATGCACTGGGCAGGCCACCATGTGGGACAAGGTTACACGTGCCAGGGCAACATCCTGGTGAGCGAGGCGACCGTTTCCGCCATGGCCGCAGCATACGAAGCATCGGGCGAACTGCCCCACCTTGCCGACCGCATACTGGCTGCCCTTGCGGCGGCCCAAAGCGCCGGCGGCGACAGCCGCGGGAAGCAGTCGGCGGCTCTGGTCGTCGTCCGTGAGAAGGGCGGCTTCATGGGCTTCAACGACCGCCTCATCGATCTGCGGACCGACGACCATCCGGAACCCATTGTCGAACTCCACCGCCTCCTGGAACTCCATAGGCAGGTGTGGCTTGGCCCCACTCCCCCCGCCCGTTACCACCTGAACGCCGCCGACAAGATTCGCCTGCTGCAGTCGTTGCTGCGGGAACTGGGCATCTTCGACGGCGCGGTTACCGGCGAGGTAAGTCAGCCCACCCGCATAGCCGTGGCCGATTTCTGCCGGGCTCGGAACCTCGAAGGGCTCGACGAGGCAGCCCGCTCCCTGCCCGGCATCACTATGGCTGCCCTGCGTCAGGCAGTGGTCCAGCAAAGGAGCCACCAGTAGCATGGTCATCGACTGGATCCTTGGGGCGCTTTTCCGCCCAGGCGATACGTTTGATAAAGCCCGCAACCAACTGCGCTTTGGCTACCTCTGGATCCTCCTGTGTGCCTATACCATCGACGTGGTCGTCACCTATCACAGCCCTGTTCAGATGGGCGACCCAGCGCCGTGGGACTTCGTGGCGATGTACGTGTTGCTATGGTACCTCATCCTCTTTGACCTTCAAACGCTCCTCCTCTGGGGGGCCGCCCGCCTCTTCCGCTGGGCTCTGCCGTGGCGGGAGGCCGCCAAGTTTGTTGGCTTGAGCTTCTCGGTCCTGGTGGTGGAGAACATTGTTCTCTTCTACCCCATGCTAAAGGACATGCGGGTCCTGTTCTTTTGGGGCGATATCATCTTTGTGGTTTGGCTGTTTGCCATCATGATGACCGGCCTGAAGCGCATCACCGGCCTGGGATTATGGCACTCCCTCGCCCTCACGACGGTAGCCGTTCTCCCACTTCAGCTCGCCATGATTGCCCTGAACTGGTACTCGGCATTCGTCTCAGCTTGATTCGACACAGTTCGACAGACACCGTCGCCTCTCTCACGGGAGACGGCGGTTTTTGCTGCCAGCGAAACCTAGAGTCACAACCTCTGACGCTTGTCCGACAGGGTTCTGGCAAGATCTTACATCTCGACAAGTTGTTGGGCGATTTGCTTGACCGGATTCCCACCATTTGGTAAGATCATCTTGCAGGGAATAAACTGCAAGGTAATCGGGGGGGACTCGTCGGTGGATACTCAGGCAATCGCTGAACTCGAAAAGTCGTATCAGCGCGGCGAGTTCGGTCGGGTAGTCTACTCCTGCGATGAACTCCTGCGCGACCCGGCCTACGGGCCTGCCCGGGCGCAAATTCTGCTCTGGAAGGGCTTAGCGAAGCAGCAGGCCGGCCATGCCTGGTATGGCGAGGCCATCAGCTGTTTCCGCGAAGGCATCTCCGCCGCAGGCCGTGACCGACCACTGAAGGCCCGGCTCATTGCCACCCTTAGCGCCGTGTATGCTCTCACGGGCGACTGCGTGGCGTCTCAAGCCCTTATGAAGGATTATGAACGGGTCTCCCGTGAGGCCAACCCCGGCGTCTCCCGCTGGGGCGCCTTTCTCTGGTACAACTATGGGTGCACGTTGGATAACGCCTTCCGCTACCAGGAAGCGGCCGCAGCTTTCGCCCGGGCCGCAGCCCTGGCCCAGAGCGTGCCGGGTCTTGAGCACGTACGCGGGTGGAGCCTCCATAACCTGGGCGGCGTTCAGCTGGCGCTGAACAACTTGCCCGCGGCCGCCGACGCCATGGAGCAGGCAGAGTCCTTGCTTCTTCCAGACCCCTCGTTCGGCCCAAAGCGCCCCAGTCGCCGAGCCGAGTACCAGCTTGCTGCCGGGGACATGGAAAGCGCCCTGCAGCACATCACAGCGGCACTGGCCCTTCCTCAGGTCGATGACATGACTCGTGCAGACGTTTACTATACCTGGGCCCGGGTACTCCAGGCGGTGGGGCGCCCAACGGCAGAAGTACGGGAAAAGGCTCTGCTGGCCCTCGATTGTGCCGTCAAAGCGGTGCACTATCCTGGCATCGACAAAACCAACCGGCTGCTTCAACAGCTAGGCCCAGCCCGCAAAGGCGACTAAACAAAACGCGCCCCAGTAAACCAAGAGGAGGATTTTAACATGAAGCGTCTCCTGGTCGCGCTCACCGTGGCGGCCCTCCTCGCATGGCTGACGCTGCCTGCCCTCGCCAGCCAGCACGGGCCCATCGTGCCGACCATGGTCATGGGCAAGTAGAGCACTACATCTGCCCTTGACACCTGAAACCGGAGCATGATTGCTCCGGTTTTTCTCATTCCTGGCCGGGCCGGCGGGACCGCCGGGTCGCCCGCCCGGACCCCCACAGCATGCGCTCAACATCTTCGGGGGCGAGGCCTTCGGCATGGAAGCGGTCCACCAGGGCGCGATACCTGACGCTGGGATCCTCCAACTGGGGCTCCGGCTGGTAAAACCAGAGCTCAGGCAGGTTCGCAAACTGGGCGAACCGCTGAATGACAGGACCGGTGGCCATGGCCTCGCCAAAAAGCATCTGCCGTAGCGTGTCCGCGGAGATCAGCAGCTGGCGCGCCATGCGATCCAGGCTGAACATCGCCGCATCTTGCGACGCAAGGAACTCCATGGCCATGCGCAGGCGCTGGCCAGGGGTTGAGCCCGGCAGAGTCGGCTCCCTTAGCCGGAGGTAGTCGCGCAGCTGACTCTTGACCTGTTTGACGCGCGGACTGTCCCGCTCGGCCCCATCCCGGCCCAATAACCAGTCGGTGGTCACCCCGAAGAAGTCAGCCAGGCGGAGCAGGTGGTCGTAGGAAGGCTCCCGCTGGGAGCTTTCCCATTGCGAGGGCACGTTTCGACTGGTTCCAAAGAGGTCGGCCACATCTTGAAGGACTAGCCCCAGTCCTTCTCGCAGCTGCCGCAGCCGGCTTCCCAGAACTGGTGCATTGACTCGGCCGTCTCCCCCACTCGGCGCCATCGGCCAATCACACCTTTGTCTTTTATATATTGCCATTCTACCGTCTTGTTCTCAGATTGTGAACAGGCCTACCGAGATGCTCGAGTCACGAAGGAGTGGCTGAAACCCCGTTCGCTCATGGCGAAAGAGCACCCAAGCGCGATTTCAGCGAAATTCCACTTGACGGTTACGCTGGAAGATAGTACCATGTAATCAGACGAGAGGTTCACGGTACGTGAACAACCGCCAAAACAAAGCCCGGTGCCGTAAACAAAGAGCCGATTCTTGTTGGAGGAGGTGCCGCCCATGCGCAGCTGCCGGCGTGTCAACTCCCAGCGCGAGCCGCAGGTTGAGTGCGGACCGGGGCCACCACGGTAAACCCCCCGTGCACTACACGAAGTAAGGGGTTCGCCGAGTACCATGAATAAACAATTGGCTCCGGACTCCCTGGAACCCGTGCCGGCCACTCTTCTCTTCCGCAACGGTCACCGGGCCGGCACCATTTACGCTCATCGGGTCGGTGGCCGCATTGTAGAGGCCTACCGGGGGTACGGATACGGGTACTCACCCATCGCCGCAGCCCTCCGAAGCGACCCCAATCACTCCAAAACATAACCTTAGGCAGGGAAAAGGAGGCGGTTACGCCGTGGGTGAATCCGAAGGCGTTCGGCCCCGGTAGTTCCGCCAGCCTCCAAAAAAAGGGAGGGCCCGCTGCCCAATCTGGGTAGCGGGCCCTTTGCTTACTTGGTGAACATCTTCTTGATGGAGTGGACCGTCACCTGGCGGTACATGTCGGCGATGGATGTGGTGAGAGGAATCTCCTTGGGGCAGGCCTTCACGCAGTTTTGGGCGTTGCCGCATTCGCTGATGCCGCCGTCGGCCATGAGGGCCTCAAGCCGGTCGCCCGAATGCATCTTCCCCGTGGGGTGGGCGTTGAAGAGCCGCACCTGGCTAATGGCGGCCGGCCCGATGAAGTCCGAACCCTCATTATAGTTCGGGCAGGCTTCCAGGCAGCAGCCGCACGTCATACAGGTGGAGAGGGTGTACATCCACTCCTGGTCTTCCGGCGACTGGCGGGGACCAGGCCCCAGGTCGTGAGTACCGTCAATGGGCACCCAGGCGCTGACCCGCTTGAGGGCCTCGAACATCCGGCTCCGGTCCACCATGAGGTCACGGATCACGGGGAACGACTTCATGGGCTCCAGCTCAATGGGCTGGGCATAGTTGTCAACCAGGGCGGAACAGCTCTGGCGCACCTTGCCGTTGATCACCATGGTGCAGGCGCCGCAGACCTCTTCGAGACAGTTGCATTCCCAGACCACCGGCGTGGTTCTCTTGCCTTCTGCGTTCATGGGGTTCCGCTGAATCTCCATCAAACAGGAGATAATGTTGGCGTTGGTGCGGTACGGAAGCCGGAACTCCTCCCAGTAGGAGGGCTTCCCGGGGGCTTCCTGCCGCTTAATTCGCAAGTGAATGAACTTGTCGGCCATGCTCCCTCGCCCTCCTTTACTTCTTGCTGTAGTCCCGCTTGCGCGGTTGAATGTGGGTCACGTCCACCGTGTCATACGAGATGGCCGGTCCATCGGGGGTATGCACGGCGATGGTCGTCTTCAGGAAATGTTCGTCGTCCCGCTCGGGGAAGTCGGGCTTGTAGTGGGCACCACGCGACTCGTCTCGCTGCAGAGCACCCTTGGTGACCACTTCGGAAAGCGTGAGCATGCCGTGGAGCCACCGGGTGAAGACGGCAGGCTGATTGGAGTGGCTGCCGGTATCGGGCACGCCAATCCGCTGGAACCGCTGCTTCAGTTCCGCAATCTTCTCCAGCGTTGCCTTTAGCTTGTCGTTGTAGCGAACCACGGTCACGTTGTCCGTCATCCACTTGCCCAGCTCGTCGGCGAGCACGTAGGGGTTCTCCGGCCCATCCATGCGAATGAGTCGGGCATAGGCCTCCTCCGCCTCCTTCTGGGCCGAGGCGAATACGGAGTCGGGCAGTTCCTCGGCGTGCGTGCCGCTCAGATTCTTCACGTACTGAACAGCGGCGGGGCCGCAGATCATGCCTTCGTAGATGCAGGAGACGAGCGAGTTGGCGCCCAGGCGGTTGGCCCCGTGGTACTGGTGGGAGGCTTCACCCACGGCGTACAGACCCGGGATATTGGTCATGTGCGTCACCGGGTTGCCGGCATCGAGGTCGCCGTTGGCCTTCTTGGCGTAGCCGACCCAGATGCCGCCCATGGTATAGTGCATGCCGGGGAAGATCTTCATGGGCACCTTGGTGGGATCATCGCCGATGAACTTGGTGTAGATGTCGAGAACGGCGCCCAGCTTCCGGTGGGCAACGTCGGCGGGTATGTGCGAAATATCCAGGTAGACCTGGTTCTTGCCGTCGACGCCAAGGCCCAGGTTTACGCAGACGTGGAAGATCTCACGCGTGGCAATATCCCGCGGTACGAGGTTGCCGAACTTGGGATACTTCTCTTCAAGAAAGTACCAGGGCTTGCCATCCTTGTACGTCCAGACCCGGCCACCTTCGCCGCGAATGGACTCCGACATGAGCCGGAGCTTATCATCACCGGGAATGGCGGTGGGATGCACCTGAATGAACTCGCCGTTGGCGTACCGGGCACCCTGCTGGTAGACGAGAGCGGCCGCAGACCCGGTGTTGATCACCGAGTTGGTCGACTTCCCGAAGATCATGCCGATGCCGCCCGTGGCCATGACGACCACGTCGGACTTGAAGGCCTTGAACTCCATGGTGTGCAAGTTCTGGGCCGTGCAGCCGACCGCCCGGCCTTCGTGCATGACGAGACCAGTAAAGTCCCAGCCCTCGTACTTGGTGACCTTCCCTGCCACCTCAAACCGACGCACCTGCTCGTCGAGCGCGTAAAGCAGCTGCTGTCCGGTGGATGCGCCCGAAAAGGCCGTGCGGTGGTGCATAGTCCCACCGAAGCGACGGAAATCGATGAGCCCTTCCGGCGTCCGGTTGAAGGGCACGCCCATGCGGTCCAGCAGGTAGATGATGCCCGGAGCCGCTTCGCACATGCCCTTGACCAGCGGCTGATCGGCCAGGAAATCGCCGCCGTAAACGGAGTCATCGAAGTGCTGCCAGGGGGAGTCGCCCTCCCCCTTGGTATTCACGGCGCCGTTAATGCCGCCCTGTGCGCACACGGAATGGGAACGCTTAACAGGAACCAGCGAGATCAGTTCCACGTTGAAGCCGGCTTCGGCCGCCTTGATGGTGGTCATGAGACCGGCCAGGCCGCCGCCGACCACGACGATTTTCGGCATGTTGAAGGCCCTCCTTTACACTTGGCGGAACGCGACGGCTGCCATGATGCCCAGCACGCTGACCCCTACAAACGCGGCGATGGTGATCGCGTTGGAGATGCGCTGGCTCTTGGGCCCAATGGTGATGCCCCAAGTGATCAGGAAGGTGTAGAGACCGTTAGTCAGGTGGTACGCCGCCGCCACAATGCCGATGACGTAGGCAGCGAAGATCCAGTTGTTGAGGAAGTCCGCCTGGACAACCTTGAAGTCCGGAAGCCCACTCATTGAGGTGCCGCCCACGTATTCGCCGTACCGGCCCAACAGCTTCTGAATGCGGAACTCCCAGATGTGCCAGGAAACGAACACAAGGGTGACCAATCCCGTAAGCCGCTGCAAGTAGAAGGCCCAGTTTCGCCCATAGCCGTAGTTGGTCACGTTGTTTTTTGCGTCCATGGCGATGTAGACGCCGTAGACCGCATGGTAGTAAAGGGGCAAGATGATGAGGAAGATCTCGAGGGCCCAGACCAGCGGCATCGCATTAATGTGGCGGATGGTCTCGTTGTAAGCTTCTGCCCCCTGCAGCGCCTTGGAGTTCTCGTACAGGTGGAAGAGCAGGAAGCCGCCGACGGGAACAATGCCCGACAGCGAGTGCAGCCGGCGGAGCAGAAAATGATTGCGCCGCAAAAACTCTCGCATGCCTGTGGATTCGCCCCTTTCCCTGACATAGTGGTCGGGTAGGTCCCTGTTGTCGCAATCTATAGCCTTTCGAGTCTAAGCATTTTCTAGACCCGATGGGCTATCGATAGTCGCCCTTATTGTATCCCTCGCTAATCCGGACTGTCAACGATACGCGCCCCGATGATTTACAGTTATTATACCTATAAGAGTCGCTTATTGTCCAGACCCCCGGGAACGCCAGCCGTGCGCTCCAGGTGGAAGGTATTGGCGTGGGAAATCGGGAAGAGAAGCTACCCGTATCACAAATGCCGGAGGAGGGTGCCTTATTCGCCCGTCTTGTTTTCTGTCGGTCCCGGGCGGCACGCTGCGCCCCATGCCGCGGATGCAGTTGGAGGCCCTTCAGCAGATCGTAGCGGAACTCGGTTCTGTGACATACCCGCTGTTCCTGCGGTTGGGCGGCAGCCCCACCACCACGCTCCAGCCGGTGGTGGCTCGGGTCCTGCTGAAGGAGATTGAGAAGTTCACGGCCGCGCTGGCCGACCAGCTCATAGCCGGCGTTCGCTTTTTCGACGATGAAGGCGTGGAGCTAGGAGGCCTGTACCGCTCAGAGATGGGCGCCTCCGACACAGTGCGGCTAGAGGTGACGTCCGAGGGAATCAGCGTAGTGTTAAGCCAGTTCCCGCCGCCGGTAGGGTTCCGCTCTCGCCCTGGGCTCAAAGCGGGGCAATACGAGTGCCTGTTCGAGCGCATCACATACAACGGCAAGGAGTACCTGGGCAGCCGTACGGCGGCTATGGGCGGTTCTGGTGCCGCAGTGCCCCTCCCGTCCCTGCCCCTGCTGCCGGTTACGAAGTGGGACTTCGCTCGCGTGTCCGGAAAACCGGCAGTGTGGTCCATTGTCTGGGTCCGGACCCCGGCGCCCGACGCTTACCGCGACGTGGTCCATGTACTGTCCAGCGCCTGCGACGAGTCGCTCCGGCTGAAGGCTCCGCTCAAATTCCAGCGGGACTAAGGAAAGACGCCCGGCGATAACCCCGCCGGGCGCCTTCTGCTCTGGCTTATTTGTCCTGATCAGGCGGAGTCTGCTGGGGCGCCTGCTGCTGCATCGAAGGCGGCATCGGGTACATGGGCTGGTAAGCCGGCGGCAGGTTCTTCCGTCGCTTCGCATCCCAGCGCACGAAGCCCCGGATGATGAAGAACATCACACCGCCCAGAATGGCCAGGAAGACCAGTACCGGGGAAGAGGAGACCAGCAAGACAACGGCGTCGACACAGAAGTTGATCACGCCGTTGAAGGAGTCCTTGAAGCCCCGGGTCATGCGTTCCCAGGCGCTCTTCGGCGGCTGGATCGGCGCCGGTGCGCCGGGCTCAAACAGGTTTACGGTAATCGTGCTGAAGTCGATGCGGTTGGAGAGCACACGCATCTGGCCCTTCATGGACTCCAGATCAGCGGTGACCCTGTTGATCTCCTGCTCCAGCTCCATCATTTCCTTAATGGAGCCGCCCTTCGCGTAGAGCTTCTGCAGCTGGGAAAGGTGAATCTCCTTGGTCTTAATGCGCTCTTCCAGGTCGACGAACTGAGCGGTGACATCTTCGGTCCATTCCCGCTGCCCCGCCACATCGCCCAGACTGCGCACCAGGTCCTTGATGCTTCCGTAGTGCCCGGAGGGCACACGCAACGTCATGTTGACGATGCGCCCTTCCACCTTGGTCCGGCTCACTCTGCTCTCCTGCACGTAGCCACCTGCCTGGCGGACCGCGGCATCAACCTTGGTGATGCCCTCGTCCACATCCTTCACCCTCATGTCGAAGGATGCGTTCAGGATGATCTTGCGGTCAGTCGGCAGCTCCGTGGGCGTCGAGCCGCCGGGCTGGCCGGGGGCGGTGGGTTTTGCAGCAGCGTTCGGGGCCTTGGACTCGGCGGGCATGGCACCGCTCCCGCTGGACGGAGCAGCGGCATCTTCCGATTTCGACATTTTGCCGCTGCCGCAGGCGCCGAAGATGGCCGCGGCGAGAATCGCCACGATAGCCAGGGAAAGGATCCGTCTGCGTCTGTTCATGTGGGCCCCCTCTTTCTCTCTGGCGCGTCTGTGTGAACTGCGCTTCTGCCTCATAGACGAGGGACCGGGGCGATCGGATTCAGCGATTCCAATGATTCAGCCCGGTGCTCAATTTCGCACCGGGCTGACCCTTATCCTTCAAGCTCAATTGTTTCGTCCACAAGACGAATCTGGAGACCCAACCTGACCGCCACCAAATCGGCCGGAGTGTACGCCTTACTGCCCACCAATACAGTCTCAAGGGCCACTCCGTCTATGAGGGCCCGGCGGGACTCCCCGTCCCACCCCACACCGTAGCCGGCAGCCTCGCCTACCGCCCTGACGGGCAGGTAGGCAAGGCTGTCAATGGTCAGCCCGCGACGGGTCAGCAGGTGCCCGCCCATGAAGACAGGGCGGCCTGTGAAGACGGCCGTTCGGGTCTGGCTGTTCCAGGCGTAGTCCACCCCAAGGGTGGCCGCAGCGTCAGCTGCATCCACGTAGCCGGTGCCGCCTCGCACTACAGTCGGCAGCGGGTTACCGCCAAGTAAGACGGTTCCACTGGCCGCATCCCAGACCACGTCGGCCCGCAGGCGGCCCCCGAGAGCCCGAGCCTGGATATAGGGCCGGCCCTGGTGCAGAATGGCGGGCAGGGTCCGACCATTCTGCTGGGCGACGGCATCCAGCGGGTAGAGCCCGGGCTCACTTGCCACCACCGCGTCGGGCTCAATGCCTGCCGCCGTTAGCACGCTGGCGACGCCCGGCCGGCCCCAGCCATACACATCGGGATGAATGGCCAGGTAACGCTGTCCGCCTGCGCCGTACTGCATTTGCACCGACTCGTAGGTGACATGCACGGGCGTCCCCACGCTGACTTGCTGGTAGAGCCATTCCACATCCGGAATGTACATGCGGACGCAGCCCAGCGAGACCAGTCCGCCTATGGATGCAGGGTTGTTGTTGCCGTGGATGCCATAGCCTCCGCTGAAGCCAATCCAGCGGGTCCCCAGGGGGTTGGCCGGACCGGGCGCCACAGCCGGACCCCCGTTGGGCGGGAGCCACCAGGGGTGGACCGCCTTGTTCTGCACCCGGTACGAGCCCACCGGCGTCTGCGTGGAGTCCTTGCCCACGCCCACCGGAAAGACTCCCTCCACCGCTCCGTCCCGGTACCAGTACAGCGTGCGGGCGGGGATGTTGACGACCACGCCCGTGGCGGATGGGGGCCTCGGAGCGATGCCCTGTGGCCGGGTCTCGGCAGCCAGCACCGGCGCAGTCGTGAACAGCAGGGCCGTGAGCAGCGTCAGCGTGGCCGCCGTAGCCTTGAGACGCAAAGGAGCCATGCACCCACCTCCTCTCAGTTGCTGAGGGAAGGTATGCATGGCTCCAAGCAGTACAACCTTACAGTTTTAGCCCTTGTAGACAGCGGCGGCGGCGGTCACGGCAGCGCCGCGGTCGCACTTGTAGCCCTGCTCACCCAGAGCCTGCTCCATGGCGCTTAGCAGCGTCACGACCGGCTTCATGCCGGCGTTGACGCCCATGAGGCCCACGCGCCAGGTCTTGCCGGCCAGGGGGCCGAAGCCGCCGGAGATCTCAATGTCCATCTCCAGGAGGCGCTTGCGCAGCGGCAGGTCCTCGACACCAGCCGGAATGTTGACCACGTTCAGCATGGGCAGCTTGGGACCATTGGTGAAGAGGTTGAGGCCCATGGCCTCCAGGCCGGCCACGAAGGCCTTGTGCGCCTTGGCATGGCGGGCGTACCGCTCTTCGAGCCCTTCCTCCAGGACGATGCGAAGCGCTTCGCGCATAGCATACATCATGCTGACGGGCGCAGTATGGTGGAAGACGCGGGTGTTGTCCTTGCCGGTGCCCCAATAAGCGAAGAGCAGATTCAGGTCCAGGTACCAGGACTGCACCTTTGTCTTGCGGGCCTGCAGAGCCTCAATGGCCCGGGGGCCGAAGGTGACGGGCGACATTCCGGGAGGGGCGCCAAGGCACTTCTGGGAGCAGGACGCGGCCGCGTCGATGCCCCACTCGTCGATCTTGACGGGCACGCCACCGAGCGACGTGACGCAGTCGATGGCGATCAGGGCGCCGTAACGGTGGGCGATTTCGGCGACCTCTTCGATGGGCTGAAGGGCGCCCGTGCTGGTTTCGGCGTGAACCAGAGCCACCAACTTGGCCGGCTTCTTCTTCAGCTCTTCCTCGAACTTCTCGGGCGGAATGACCTCGCCGAACGCCGCCTGAATTACACGCACGTTGGCACCGGTGCGGGAAGCGACCTCAGCTACGCGCTGGCCGAAGTAGCCAATAACTCCTACAATGACGTCATCGCCGGGTTCGAGCAGGTTGACAAGCATGGTCTCAATGCCGGCGCTGCCGGTGGCGGACATGGGCACGGTGTGGTGATTCTTGGTCTGGTAAACTTGACGCAGCCAGTTCATGTTCTCATCCATGACGCTGAGGAAGAACGGATCCAGGTGGCCGACCATGGGGCACGTCATCGCCCGCAGAACACGAGGATCGGGGTTGGACGGTCCGGGACCCATCAGGAGCCGGGAAGGCGGGTTCAGTTCCGGCAGCCGCTGCGTCATTTGCGGTGTCTCCTCCTTGGTAAGTGGCACTTCGTGTACCGCAACACCGACAGCATTCAGCACCCGCTCAGTGCAGAATGGACTTATCGGGGTCCTCCTCGTCATCTTCGTCCTCTTCTTCGGGCTCTTCCTCTTCGCCCTCTTCGTCTTCGTCCTCGGTCTCATCCATGCCTGCGGCCTCCAGGACCTGTTCGGTCACGTAGATCGGGGCCTCGGCCCTGATGGCGAGGGTAACGGCATCGCTGGGCCGGGCATCCATCTCCAGACGCTCGCCGTTGGCCTGCTGCAGGACGAGGGTGGCAAAGAAGGTTTTGTCGGCATAGTCGCGAATGAGCACTTCGGCAACCTTGGCGCCAAAACGCTCGAGCATGCTGTGCATCAGGTCGTGGGTCAGGGGCCTGGGCGCCCGTACCCCCTCCGCCTCCATGGCGATGGCCCGGCCCTCCAGCAGGCCGACCTCCATAACCAGCAGACGGCCCAGGTCGGCCGCCCGCAGCACCAGTATGACGCTGCCGCTCTCCTGGATCAGGCCTACGCTGACCAGGCTGAGTTGTATCATGGCACGACCTCCTCTCTTGACTAGTATACACTCCGACGGTTGGCCCAAACAACCGCGCAGGTGGACGAAGGGGCTTAGTGCAGGCTATACTGTGAGGACAGAGGACCATGTGCTGGACAAGCCTGTGCGAGGAGGAACCACCTTTGGTCACGGTACGTCTTTTTGCCGCAGCCGCCGATGCTGTGGGGCGCCGTCAGTTGGAGGGAGACTGGGCCGGCCTCACGCCCCCGCAGCTGCTGGCCGTTCTGAAAGAGCAGTATCCCGGTTTGGGGCGGCTGGTGCCGTCGCTGGCCGTGGCCGTTAACCGTGAGTATGCCGGCGCCGACCGGGTCCTGAACCATGGCGACGAGGTCGCCCTGATCCCGCCGGTAAGCGGCGGGTCGGGCGAAGCGAAGCCCCTGTTCGAGGTGACCGAGGCCGCCATCAGCGCCGATGAAGTAGCTGCCCGGGTCACGAACCCCCACTCGGGGGCCACGCTCGTCTTTGTTGGCACCGTGCGGGAGTGGACCAAGGGCAAGCGTACGGTCCTGCTGGAGTACGAAGCCTACCCGGAGATGGCAGTCGCACAAATGGAGGTCATCGGGCGGGAAATTGAGGCCCAGTGGCCGGGGGCCCGCACGGCTATCGTCCATCGGGTGGGGCGGGTGGAGATTACCGAGGCCAGCGTGATCATCGCTGTGGCCACCCCGCACCGGGCGGATGCCTTTGCGGCATGCCGCCACGCGATAGAGCGGCTGAAGCAGATTGTGCCCATCTGGAAGAAAGAGATCTGGGAAGACGGCGAGGAGTGGGTCGGCGGCCAGCTGGGCCCCGACTGGATGCATAAGAGCTAGAAGCTGAAGGGTCCCACGGCATGTCTGCCGTGGGGCCCTTGGTTATGTCGTTACCCTAGGTGGGCAAACAAAGCCTTCCTGCAACTGATAAGCGCTACCTATTCCGTGACGAGACTCGCCGTCCGGGTGGCTTCGTCCCAGCCCACGTTCAGGTCCAGGGCCTCGGCAATAAAGCGGAGGGGCACCAGCACCCGGCCGCCGCGCTGCTCCGGCGGGGCATCCAGCGGAATGATGCGCCCGGAGACGTCGGCCCAGGCCTGCCCCAGGGTGAGGCGGATCACCGTTTCGCCACGGCTCAGGACGGCGGTCTGGGTTGCCTCATCCCAGTCGACCTTGGCCCCCAGGGCTTCGCCCAGCGCCCGGACCGGAACGAGAAGGCGGCCGTTGACCTGCACCGGGGGCACGTCGAAGGTGATGGGCTGGCCATCCAGTATGATGGAGATGGGCCGGTCCGGAGGACTCATTGTCGATGCCGATGACGGGGCCGGTTCAGGCAAGGGAGGCAATTCTGCGCGGGAGACGGTCTGACGGCCCCTGAGGAAGCCGTACTGGTCGTACAGGTCCACCGGGAGGTTCCCCTGGGCACCGGCGGGCAGGATGACTGTCTCGCCAGGCCCGGTCTTTTGGCCTGCTACCTCGAAGTACGCACTCGACAGGGGGACCGAACCCAGGTGCAGGCTATCGCCATCAACGGTGGCTGCAACAGGGATCGGATCGAAGGAGTGGAGGAAGTACAACGCCGGCGGGTAGGGGTACCGGCTGTTCCAGGTCACCTCTCCGTTGGCATCTCGCCCGGTGATGACGGAAAACCGGGGGTGCGAGGCAAAGGTGGGCAGGTTCAGGGTAAAGCTGAAGCGGCGCCGTTCGGGGTCATCCGTCCGGACTGTGAACGTACCCCCGACCTGGTAGAGGTTGCGATGTTGGTGCTCGTAGCTCCCCTGGAACTTCACGTTGGAGCCGGAGAGGGCCCGCTCCGCCTCCGCTACCGGCGGGAATCCCTCCAAGCTACGCAATGCGACCTCGATTTCGATGGTGTCCGTCGGCGCCGCCTCGTCCAGCACGGCAGTTGCCTGCTGGGGAAGACCGCTCAGGTAGTGCTCCGTCCGGAGGGTGCCGCCCACGTTATGCAGGACGAAGAGCTCTGACTCGTCGTACCCGTCCGGCTTCCAGGTGCTGAGAGGAAGGAGCGAACTCGGATCGAGGCCATAGCCCAGGTCGGCCCAGAACTCGAAGAAACCGCTGTGCTCCTGGCCTGTCACCTCCGAGAGGGCGCTCAGCACATCCGCCCGGCTGAGCGTATCCCCGGCCCGTGGGGCCAGCGCCTGCTTGAACTGGCGCATCGCTTCTTGGGCCATGGTCTGGATCTCGATGGGATTCGTGGCGTAGTGGGGCCAGGTGTCGCCGCGGGTGGCAGCCATCTCCAGGTAGATGGCAAAGAGCAGCGGATTGTCCCAGAACCGTTCCTGGGCCCAGTGGTCGACGTAGCGCCTGAACGCAGGCTCCAGTTCGGCGAAGTCGGCCCGTGAGAACTCGCTCCGGGCGGCAATCTGGTCGATGACGCTCACGTTCTGGCTTCCCACCACGCCGGCAAAGGCGTGCCGGATCTGATCATCGGAGATGTTGGCCGGCGCCTTCAGGTCCTTCACCTCGTCCCAGAGGGCTCGGGTCAGGGCGGAGAGGTCCTTGCCGGTGGTGCGACGGACGTACTGATCCAGCAGATAGACGCGTAGGCCGGACTGGTTGTAGGTCTGGTGATAATAGTTCTGCTGGATGCCCGACCCACGGCCCCGCTGATCCAGCACCCAGAATTCGAAGAGCTTGCCCGGCGCCCAGTCCCAACCGCTGACAATGGCGGGCAGGGTGTGTTCATAGTAAGTCGGGAGGCCCTCCCGGAACAGTGCGCCAAGTGGGTCGAAATTGAAGGCCAGCTTAGTGTTGGTCGACCAGAAGGACCAGGCGTGAACGATGTGGTGGACCACGTCGGCGTCCATGTCTCGTCCCCAGTACTGGATGAAATGGTACCAGTCGGTGTTAATCCCGACATCGTTGATGCCGGGGGCCGGGTCGTGGTCCCGATCGGCGAACAGCACCTTGTGGCGCGGCAGTGGCGGCAGGATGTGCTGCTGTATGTAGTCCCAGTACTTCTGATAGGTAGCAAGGTAGCGGTCGGCCTCTTCCCAGGGCGTGGTACCCCAGAAAGGAGACCAGTTGATGGGGTCCCGCTCAAATCGGATGATCTGGTAGGTGTCGCCCCACGGTGCGGTCCGTTCGACTGCATAGAGCGGCACGCCACCCATGAAGTAGGCCATGGGGAAGTCGTGGCGCAGGCTGCCCCAGAGGCTCGTCTCGGCCGTAAAGACGCCATTCCGCTCGGGCAGATTGGAGTACACGTGGTTCCCCGGCGGCAGGTTGAAGCGGACGATTATGCCCTTTGGCTCGGCATCGGGCATCAAGAGGACCTCTCCCGCCACGAAGAACAGATACCCATCCCGGAAGAAGATCGTCTTGGATTTGTGCGCGCCGCCCTCCCACTGCAAGGCGTTCAGGGTATAGCGCACCTCGAAGTCCCGGGCGCCGGCGTTTTCAACGGTGATCCCCCGTTCGCTCCAACGCCAGGGCAGGGGCTGACCCCCAGGTGATGCGACCCGCATGTCAGAAAAGGCCTCACGGATCTCCTTGAAGTTCTGCATCTGGAGCGCTAGCACCGTCGTCCCGCTCGGCGCGCCCCTGACGGTGACGGTGACCTCGGGATGGTCATCCTTCATCGCCTTGAGATAATAGTCCAGGGTGAGCCCGGCGACAGCGGATTCGGCGGCGATGGAACGGGAACCTGGGATAGTCGCGAGCAGGACCAGGAAAGCCAGTGCAAACGCGATGAATCGCCTCAAGAGTGACACCTCCACGGCAGGTCCCAATGGGGTAGGAAGTACCGGAATGAGGCAGTTTACCAGGCGGTCGTGATCCGCTGGGTCGCTGCGATCCGGCGCACGTTCGGCCCCCAGCTCGGCAAGAAAGCATCGACGGTAGCGTCCGCAGAGAGCCTCAGTGGCGTTGGGGATCCGGATACGCCGACACCCGGGGCCTCATTGGTTGGCACTGTCACTACCTGCTTATTTCGGCCACATGCGTGGGCATTCCTTTTCCAGCGGGAGGGAGACACTCCGCGAATAGGTGCCAAAAAGCGTCCTGTCCGTTCTTTCAGGCAATGCTTCCGCAGCGGGTTCTGCCACGGAAACGCTGGACATGGCCTGCAGGTGCCCCATCCGCCAACTGGTCGCCTCAGGCCAGATTTGCGCGGACGAACGCGAGTTTGAGCTGTTCCGTCTAACGCCCCCAGAAAAGAGGCGGCTCCGCCACAATTCTGGCGAGCCGCCTCTTTTCTTCTCCCCTAGTCGTAGCGCCCTTCCTCAAAGTAGTGGCGCACCTGCTTCGGATCATGCGTGGCGCCCAGCGCCAGCATCAGCTTGATGCGGGCTTTCTGGCTGTTGAGGTAGTCGGCGAAGATGACGCCCATCAGGCGAAGCCTTTTCCCTGCCCCTTCATAGCCGTAAGCGTCAAGCACGCGCCCCCGCAGCGCCCGCGAGGTAATCACCACCGGCAGATCCTTGCCGAGGGCATACTCAATCCCCTTGGCGGCCTGAGGAGGCACGTTGCCACGGCCCAGGGCCTCAATGACGAAGCCCTGCGAACCCGTATCGACGGCGAAGCGTATGAACCGGTCGTCGGCGCCGGTGTACATTTTGAACAGGTCGACCCGGTCTTCCACCCGGGTGGCAGGAATGGTATGCCGGAAAATGGGCTGCCGGTAGAACAGGACCTTACCCATGTCCACAATGCCCAGGGGACCGAAGTTGGGGCTCTGGAAGGTGCCTGCCTCTTCCGTGTGGGTCTTGGTCGCTTCCGAAGCTGCGAGAATCTGCTCATTCATGACGACCAGCACGCCCAGACTGCGGGCTGCGGGGCTGGCCGCTGCGAGAATGGCGTCACGCAGGTTGGCCGGCCCCTCGAAGCCCAATTCCGAGGCGTTGCGCATGGCACCAGTCAGCACTACAGGCTTCTCCGAGTCCAGCACCAGCTCCAGGAAGTAGGCCGTCTCTTCCAACGTGTCGGTGCCATGGGTAATCACGACACCGTCAATGTCGGGGTCCGCCAGACAGCTGCGCACCACGCTGGCCAAGTGCCACATAATCTGCGGGGTCATGTGCGGGCCGGGAAACTGGCCATAATCCATTACACGAGTCTCGATATGCGGATCAAGGTGAGTGACCGTAGAGAGAATCTGGTGGCCGGAGAGCGACGGCACGGCGGCGCCCAGGCTGGGGTCAATCTGCATGGAGATCGTCCCGCCGGTAAAGATGATCTGGATCGTTGTCTTCTCCATCGCCATGATTAATAGCTCACCTTTCGTTGGGGATCGCGGGAGTCCCCTCGGGTGAAAGAATTAGACCAGGAAGGACCGAGCCCCTTCCGCTCGGTCCC
>Ga0196971_1000507_pt1 | contig 27983 bp, 26 predicted proteins | sample S1v_1013CmetaG_FD_148660 | JGI IMG/M metagenome (GOLD analysis project Ga0196971, IMG submission 148660) | Soil microbial communities from Anza Borrego desert, Southern California, United States - S1+v_10-13C | ecosystem: Environmental > Terrestrial > Soil > Desert | place: USA: California...
CCGGTTACGAACGGACAAAACGCGCGGCTGCGTGTCACGGGGAAGTATCCTCGCGATGGTGTTCATGCTGGTGAAAAGCGCCGAGCGGCACTGGCGGAAACTGAATGGGATTCCCCGTTTAGCCCAAGTCATCGAGGGAGTCGTGTTCAAGGATGGAGTTCAGGAAGACGTCGAGAAAGTCGCCGCCTGAGCCCACCCCCGTACACAACATTTGACCATTACTCTTACCCCGAATGCTCGAAAGGCTTTTAACCGTCGGCGTTTCGTCGTCCTTGGCCGACAGCAGCAGTGACCACCTGATAAGCATCCTTGATTACTTTCTGCTTTTGCAGTTCCGAATTCAATTCGGCATCGATATCAGTGGTAAGCTGCTTCATGATCGTTTTGGCTATCTCGTCTTTAACGGATTCGAAATAGGCGAGCAAATCCTCTTCCAATTCCTCGAAATAGTTTTTGATGCCGCGCCGGGCAAATTTATTGATTTGGCGTTGCTGCTTGCGAGTGTAATCCAGCAATCCGATCTTATAGCACTCGAGAGCCCGATCGATTTCGTCGGATTGACCGGCGGGTACGGGCGATATTGGTTGAGCTTCCGTAAGCGCTCTGTAAATGCTGGTCAGTTTGTCCGCTCCCAAGGCCAGCATCTGCTTAACACCCGCATCGGGGCCGAGCAGGCGCGTGCTCTTTGCGATTTCCAGGGCGCGGTCGGCATTTTTCTGCACTAATTCCACGATGTCTTCTTTGTTCTGACCGGACTCGTCGGCCTCCTTCGTCATAATGGTGCGCCCTAGTTCGTCGATGACGCCGCCGTACTCGAACAGGAACACGTCACACATGCCTTTCAGTCGGTTCACCATATCTCGGCCGCTCAAACGATCGTTCAGCACCGTGAGCACCTCCTCCGGCAGTGCCTCGTTGGACGAAATGCTGTCTAGCAGACGCAAGAGATAGCGGCGGACCATCTGCTCCTCTAAAAGCTGTTGCAATTGACTGCGGAAAGTGTGCTGAATGTGAAGGTTTTCTTCGATTTTGTGCGGCAACCGGCTGATTACGCTATGCAGGTCCAGGCCTTTAAGCAATTCGTTCTTAAGCGCTTTCCGATCCAAAGTGTCGATGGCGTGAACGATTTGCTCGCCCAACTGTTCTCGGTCTTCATCGCGCCAAAATACAAATTCAGGCAGTACCTCGGTACGCAGTACTTTGATGTGCTCTTCCACGGTGGTACGAAGGCGCCGTAATACTTCGTCCTGGCGGCGCGACAATTCGCCGGCGATAAAGGTGCTTTTCATGCTGTCGTCATTCTTGTTTTTATAGTTCTGGTACAGAGATTCCAATCGTTCCCGCAACCGCTTAGCCAAATCCACGTATTCGCTGCGCGCTTCGTCGAGAAATTCGGCTTTGGCGGTATGAGCCAAGTACTCGAACAGACTGCTGCGGAATGTGGCAAAGTTCTTGGCTTCGTCCAGCGATTTGATGAAACTTTCTGCCTCGTTTCGTTCCGGTATTTTGCCGATGGCTTTTTGGAGTGCATCCACATGGTCACGGATGCTGCCGCTCTTATCAAGGCGGCCTTCCTGGATCAGTTTCAGCAGCAAGTAATTGAGTGCCGAAACTCGGAACACACGCTCTTTGGCGATATGAAAACCATAGTGGTCGATTTTTTGCGCGAAATTCGCCAATTCTTCCTTTTTCTGCTGACCGCTCAACACGTCCCACTGATTGATCGTCCAAAAGGCGCGCTGTAAGACGCGTTTGCGTTGACTATGGATTTCGGCCAATAGCTCGATCTCTTCCCCTTCCAGCAGGTGGAACACCTTCATGGCGATGACGAATGCCTTGGCATCGTTTTCGACGTACGATTTGGTCACCTTGCGGTGGCGCGGGTTGACCACGCCCAGTCCGGGTAAGTCCACCAGCACGACATTTTCCGGGATGTTGACATCCGTGAGGAAGATTTCCGCCTGATCTACGAATAGTACATCTTCGTAATCTTCGGTGACGTAGCTCGGCAACTCCGCCAGAGCGATTTCCTTTACTGCACCGCTGAGTTTGTTCCAACCTTCGATCAGGTTTTTCAACTCATCGAAGAATTTTTGCTTGTTGAATGAGCCGAACTGGTTTTTATGCTGCTCGATATCCTTCGCCAGTGTGCTCAGCAATTCGCCCTTGCTCAGCTTGCGGTAAGCGTCGCTGCTTTTACGCAACTCCTTGGACAGTTCTTCCATGTACAGATTTTTCAGCTCATCGCGGGCGCTTTCATCGAGATAGTGGATGACTGCCCGGTTGGCGCGGCCTTTGCGGATCAGCGTGGGGATGGCGGTGAAAGACTTGGTGGCCTGAGGCAGGATATCGTCGCCCAATACGGCGTTGATGATGGTGCTCTTGCCGGCGGAGAATGCGCCTAAGAAAGCTACCGGAAACTCCGGCGATTTGAGCCGTTCTAACCAACTGCGCTTGCGGTTGATAAAGTATTTGAAATCGTCGGTCACGCCCAGATACGGCGCGGCGGCGTCGTAGGCTTCAAACAGGCGCGTGAATGCTTTGACGTAATTGCTGTAATCCGACTCTTTCATCCGTAGGTTTCCTGAATGTTTTTTATGGGCCGGCGGCGATTCAAGTTCAAGCTGCCGGCAACGGCGCAGGCTGAGCCATAAGACCATGGTTAAACAAAGGATATATTACCATTTATGTTACGCAGACCTCAGCCGCTATAGTCGATTGGCTTTCCGCTGTAATGGTTTCCGGCGTCCGGTAACGGCAAAGGTGCTCGCCTCACGCGAGGAGCAGGTTCGCGGCGGTGAGAGCCGGCTTCGAAGAAGTGCCGTCGGATCAACGGATGAGAGTTCTGGTCCAAGACGGTGTTAACGTGAGAATGACCGCATGAGGAAATTCATGGTACGACGTCTACGCAGATGTCTCTTCGGGCTGCTTCTGATCGGTACGGCACCGACGTGGGCCGAATCGGAAACGCTCCGCGCTCAGCTGGAGTCTTTAGCGACTGACAACAGATTTATCATCGAAGGGTTTGATCGCCTGGGATCCGAATCGGCACGTGCCATGGCGGGTGACCTGCCGACCCGGCTCAGAATGCTTCTTGAGGATTACAACTATGTCCTCATGAGTGAACGGCCCGGGACCGTCGAACGGCTGGTGATCACCAGCGCGAAGACGCCAGCGCAAGCGCGCCCTCTCAACGCTACCGTCAAAACGACACGGCTCGGTCCTCATCATCAGGTCGACACGGTGCTGGTGGGGCCGAACGGCGTTGCGCTGCCGGTTACGCTGATCGTCGATACCGGTGCCTCCACACTGGCTCTGCCGGAATCGATGGCTAGCGAACTAGGGTTCACTCCAGAAACGCTTCAGCAGGGCATCAGCCACACCGCAAACGATACCGTATCGATTAAAGTCGGTACCCTCGAATCCGTTCTGGTGGGTCCCGCTTCGGCAGCAGCCGTGCCGGTCGCGTTTTTTCCGGATGACCGCCTCCATGGCGCCAAGCTTCTCGGAATGAGCTTTTTGAGCCGATTCCGGATGACCTTGGACGAGGCCCAGAATGAACTGATTCTGCTGGCCAAATGATGCCGTATTCCGGGTATTTCAATAGCGCCATGGCGCCATAGTGAGCCACCAACCTCGTTGGTGAACTTGATAATGGGGCATATGATAACTAGCAGCCACGAGCAGACAGTGAGGCGCCGAGATTACGCCCACTCGGTTACGCGTGAGCTTCCTGCGAGCGATAGGTTGCTACTGGGCCTCGACGTCTATTGTGGATGGTACGGGCCGTGGATGATCGCTGAGGTTTTCTCCTGCCTATCCCGTCCCTCCCGGAAAAACAGCGGCCGACAAGGTTAAACCCATGCTTGCAGGATTTCCGTTCGTTATCCACCAACAGTAGGTGCCGTTATGAACAGTAAAAACGCGGACATCGGCCTAATAGGACTTGCGGTCATGGGCCAGAACTTGGCGCTGAACATCGCCGATCACGGTTATAGCATCGCGGTCTATAACCGCAGCTCCGAGAAAACGACGGAGTTCATGGCGCGATGCCAGCAGAAAGAGCCTTCCGGCGAGCGCGTCCTCGGCTTTACCGACCTGAAGGAGTTCACCCGAGCGATTCGGCGCCCACGAAAGATCATCTTGCTGGTCAAGGCGGGCGCACCGACCGACCAGACCATCGAGAGCCTGCTGCCTCATTTGGAGCCCGGCGACATCATCGTCGACGGCGGCAACGCGCATTGGCTGGACACTATCCGCAGGGACAAGGAGCTGACGGCTAAAGGATTTCTCTTTATCGGGTCCGGCGTCTCGGGGGGCGAAATAGGCGCGCGCTTCGGACCTTCTCTGATGCCGGGCGGTAGCCCGAAGGCCTGGGCCGAACTCGAGCCGATCTGGCGCGCTATCGCCGCCAAGGTCGATCCGGAAACCGGCGTGCCGATTGAGGGAGCCGCACCCGGAAAGCCGGTCGAGGGCGGCGTTCCGTGCACCGCCTACCTCGGGCCGAATGGCGCAGGGCATTACGTCAAGATGGTGCACAACGGCATCGAGTACATCGACATGCAGCTGATTTGCGAAGCCTACTGGCTGATGAAACAGCTGCTCAGGCTCGATACCGGCGCTATCGGAGCGATTTTCCGCGATTGGAACGGCGGCGAACTGTCCAGCTATCTTATCGAAATCACCGGGGACATCCTGCAACAGAAAGATCCGGCGGGCTCCGGTTTTCTGGTTGATCACGTATTGGACACGGCCGGGCAAAAAGGTACCGGCATGTGGACCGCCGCCAGCGCCCTGGAATTGGGCGTTCCGGCGAATTCGATCGCCGAGGCCGTCTTCGCTCGAGCCTTGTCGGCGCTTAAGGAAGAGCGGGTCGAAGCCAGTCAGTTGTTGAAGGGCCCGGATATCCAGCCGGTATCGGATACAAACGGAATAATCGATGCGATCCGGAACGCACTGTATTGCTCCAAAATCTGCGCTTACGCGCAAGGATTTCAGTTGATGTCGGAAGCGCAAAAGGCCTACGGCTGGCAACTCGATTTCGGAACCATCGCCCAGCTTTGGCGGGGCGGTTGTATTATTCGTGCCCGTTTCCTGCAAAAGATCACGGACGCGTACACCCGCAATCCGAGTCTGAAGAACCTGATGCTCGATCCTTATTTCAAGGATGTGCTGCATACAGGACAAAGCCGATGGCGGCAGACGGTCGCTCTCGCCGTATCCAACGGTTTGCCCGTCCCTGCATTCGGTTCAGCGCTCGCTTATTTCGACGGCTATCGTGCAGCCAGGCTTCCCGCCAATTTGCTGCAGATGCAGCGTGATTATTTTGGCGCCCATACGTACGAGCGGACCGACCAGCCGCGGGGCAAGTTCTTCCATCTCGATTGGCCTGCTCCCGATCGTCCACAGGCTGAGGCGTAACCGGGTTGCCGGCCCGCGAACGGAATCCGATCGTGATTTCGCCGGACGATCTTGGAATATTGTTTGACGTCCTCCAACTGAGGAGCGGCGACTGATCGCGATGATCAATCCAACTTCCCGCACTCTCGCCGCCGAATAGTCGGTGGCGAGACAGGGTGCACCGGCGCGGTTGATCCGCTCTGGAGGATTTCCGCTAACCGAGAACGATATCGAGCACCATCATCACCGCGTAGCCCACCATGAACGCCACGCCGGCCAGTTGCGGATTTCCGCTGCCCTGGGTCTCGGGGATGATTTCACGCACGGCCACATAGATCATGGCACTTGCGGCAAATCCCATCGCGTAGGGCAGAATGGGCTGCGCAGACGATGTTGCCATGACACCGATGATGGCAGCGCCAGGACCAACCGCTGCGGTGATTTGCCCATACCAGAAACTCTGTTTGCTGGACATGCCCTCCCGGACCAGAGGCAAAGCGACCGCAGCTCCCTCGACCACTTTGTGCAAGGATAAACCGATAGTCAGAGCGATCGCATTGGCGAGAGAAACCCGGCCCGTGGTACCCGCCAGTGCTCCGAAGATGGCTCCTACGGCAAGACCTTCCGGTGCGGGGGTCCATCGGGGAGCCTCCGAGTGGTGAGCCGCCAAAGCACACGACTTAGAGAGGAACCCGATGGACGAGTATGAAAGCCTAAGCCACTCGAAGGTGGTGTTTATCCCGAAGTGTCGCCGCCGAACGCTGTACCAGCAGCTCCGAAAGTACTTGGGAGAGGTATTCCGAAAACTGGCGGCGCAGAGGGAGAGCCGAATCGAAGAGGGGCACTTGATGCCCGATCCCGTGCCTAGGTTGATCGCGATCCCACCGAAGTATGCCGTATCGCAAGTGATCGGATTCATCAAGGGGAAGAGCGCGATCCATCTGGCCCGGGTATACGGTGAGCGGAAGAGGGATTTCGTGGGCCAGCACTTTTGGGCGCGAGGTTATTGCGTATCAACAGTGGGGCGAGACGAGGCGTTGATTCGAGAGTACATCCGCAACCAGGAACAGGAGGATAGGCGCTTGGATCAACTGAGCCTATGGCGCTGATTCGCCACCATGCTGGTGGCTCAAGAAGGTCGGGGCCGCGTTAGCGACCCCGTTTAGCCGCTTTGAGCGGCTCACGAACTAAAGCCCCCGGCTCTGCCGGGGGATACTTACCAGCCATTCGCAGGGATCGGTAGAGAATTTAGACGGTCATACAAAAATAATGGAGACATCTTTCCAGAAAATATCGATTGGCCACTTGAAGGACATGTTCGTGGAGACTTGCCCTACGCTCTGTCCACAAGGACGTGATTGATGATTCCAATACGCCCCCGCTCACCGGTAACGTTGTTGAATTTAATGCTTGGCTCTTCTCCAGAAGAGCAGTCCCTACAGGACTATGCGTCCTGGTGGGAAGCAGAAGGGAGGCCGATTTCAGAGGCCATCGATCGGATGGGCACGCCTTGGCTACGCATGTTCGATCAATTTGGCCAACGTATTGATGAGATTCTCTATCCGCCTGAGTACTGGAAGATGCTCAAGCACGGTTATCAGGCAGGTGCGATCTGGCGGGCGTTTGAAGAGCAATCGATGCTGCCGGCGTATAGGCTCGGGTATATAACGGCTTTCTATGATCCGGGACTGTATTGCCCTTATACCGTCTCGCTCTCGACGGCGGTGATCCTCGAAAAGTATGACAATTCGGCTTTGAAGGAGCGTTTCTTGGAAGGAGCGTTTCTTGCCTCAACTTCTTCGGCAAGACGAAGCGGTTTGGCAGGGTGCAACCTGGATGACAGAAGTTAGGGGCGGCTCGGATTTGGGTGCCGCCGTTGCCACCGTAGCGAAACGCAGCGGAGATCGGTGGCGGCTGACCGGTGAAAAATATTTTGCGAGCAATGTCGGGGCTGAGCTGGCTGTCGTGGCTGCGCGACTTGAGGAGGCCCCCTCTAATGTGCGTGGCTTGGCGCTTTTTCTGCTGCCCCGCTATCGCGAGGATGGACAGCTCAATTACCTCATCCGACGGCTCAAGGATAAAATCGGTACGCGATCGGTTCCGACTGGCGAAGTGGAACTGCTGGACAGCGAAGCGTATCTGCTCGGTAAAGCGGAATGGGGCATTTACCTGATTTTGGAAGTACTCAACATCTCCCGAGTAGCGAACAGCATTGCTAGTGTGGCATTGGCCCAACATGCACTGTGCGACGCGCTGAATTATGCTGAAAGCCGGGTGGCCTTTGGAAAGGCTATCATCGGACATCCCCTGCTGCGCTGCCAATTTGAACAGCGCTGGGCGGATCTGCAAGCCGCCTTTGCACTGGCTTGGGAGTCCGTGGAACGGTTGAACGAGGTTTGGCGGGAAACCCCGCCTTATTCCGAGCGCTACCATCTGTTCCGTTTGATAGCCCATTTGGCTAAATATTGGACAGCCGAGTTGGCGGTTCAAACCGCCCGATGGGCGATGGAAGTCCATGGCGGGATCGGTACCTTAGCCGAGCAACGCGTAGAACACTGGCTGCGGGAAGCAATGATCTTGCTGATCTGGGAAGGCACCTCGCATCGCCAAATTCTGGACGGTCTCGAGGTGATGGAGCGGAAAGCTGCGCATCGGCTGCTTTTCAAGCATCTCTCAAGGCTGGCTCAGCCACACGAGCTGGATGTGATGACTGCTCGCATCGACGCGCTGTTAGCTCGACCACATACAGAACGAGAGGCCCTAGCCGAGGACCTGTTTCGCGACTTGGCCGTGTTTACGGCCACGGTGCTGTCACGGAAACTTCCAGGAGGAGCATAGCCAAGGCGATAAGGTGCTTTGGATCTGAACTACGCTGGAGCGGAAGCGGAGATCGCGATTGCACGCCCGGTTGCCGTAATAATAGAGGTTCGATTGCTCTGTTCGGCTCAGTGCTCCTCATGTTCATCATGGGCTACGGCATCAGCATGGACGTTGAGGATCTGCCCTTTGCTGTGCTCGATCACGATCAGACCACGCCCAGCCAAATTTACACGCTCGATCTCGCAGGCTCGCGCTATTTCATCGAACAGCCACCGATTGCCAATTACGATGAGCTCGATCGCCGCAGGCGGAGCGGCGAACTGAGCTTGGCGCTGGAAATTCCGCCCGACTTTGTGCGCGAGGTGGCGCGCGGCGACAGCGTCGAGATCGGCGCCAGGATCGACGGCGCAATGCCATTCGCACCGAGAACGTGCGCGGCCCGGCCTCGGTCTCTTGATCTCCACCTTTACCCATAGCCAGATCGCCGCCATCCTCGCCACCTCGATCGCACCATGATTTCGGCCGCGCGCTTTTTCGGCATGATTGACCCCGTATTGTCGCTGAAAGGCGGAGCGTGCCTAGTCGGCGAGATGTTCCCGACCACCTGTTCTGGCCATCGCCCGCGGCGCATTATCGAAGGCACTGGGTTTCGCCGATCTCGGTTCCTCGCTGTTGCCGCTCGCTCTCGCGATTCCGGCTATCCAGGCTTTAAGCGTCGCGTTGCTGAAGAAACAGGAGAGCTAGCCATGCACACCCGGCCCAACATCGTCCATCTCGGCGCCAAGGAACTGCGCAGCCTCGGGTGTGACAACCTGATGCCGGTGCGGATCCTGTTCGCCTTCACCGGGCAGGTGTACCTGACCGCAACTGGCGTCCCCGAACCCCTCCACAAGGCGTCCATCGTCATCCTCGACGAAGACCGCTCGCAATTGTCGATGCGCATCGTCAACGTCTTTTTATCCGTCTGACTTCCTGCCGCCGGCGATCATCGATCAATACGAGACTGATTCCGGGATGGATGCGGGCTCTACACCTTCGTCCTCGACATCCCGCCCGATTTCCAGCGTGACGTACTGGCCGCCAGCCGACGATTCAGCTCGACATCGACGCCACGCGCATGTCGCAGGCCTTTATCGGCAACAGTTACACCCAGAACATCATCAATGGCAAAGCGCAGCCGGCGCATTCGCGAGATCCGTGCTTCACTCGATGCGGAAACTCCGTTTCCATGCTCGCGGTCAGATTGGGTGATCGGCTGTCTAATGGACTATTAGCGTCACGCCAAACCGGAGGATGCATCATGAGCAATCAAAAGCCAGAGAATCTGCCACGCGATCCCTCTAAAATGACGGAATTCGGCATTTTTTATCCGCTCGGCTATCTCGTCGTCGCGTTTCCAAAACAGAAGGATGCACAGCAGGTGCAGCGCGATCTCCTGACCGGCGGGTACGACCAGGTGGATTGCCAGCTCTATACGAGCGAAGAAGTGGCGGCCGCCGCACAGCGCAATCTTGCGGAGAACACGGGCTTTCTGGCGCGGTTGGGCTGGGCTGACGAGGCCGTTCAGGCCCATCTGGATGCGGCCCAGCAAGGCTCCGCATTCTTGCTGATCTATGCGCCCGGCGATACCGACACGGCACGTGCGATGAACGTCATCCGCCGTGTGCCTTTCGACTTTGCACACCGTTACCACCGCTTCGCGATCGAAGAGCTGAAGTAATCTCCGCGCTCCTCGCGTGCCCGGCGAGAGAGCGAACGAAGTGCCCGACGCTGCGGTCAAACCTTGTCTGCATCTGACAAGGAGGACTTCGTCATGTCATATACGGAACGATTGACCCGTGCGGGCAGCCCGGACGTTTTATTCGGCGAGCTCAGACGGAATTGGGGTTGGCTCCTGGCCTTAGGAATCGTATTGATCGTACTCGGTACGATTGGGCTGGGCATGACGTTTTTCCTGACCGTGGCCAGCATGGTTTATTTCGGAGTCCTGTTGCTCATTGGCGGAGGCTTCCAGATATTTCATGCTGTCAAGGCCACGGGGTGGAAAAGCACCATCCTGTCCGTACTCATCGGCATCCTCTATTTGCTCGCGGGTATAACCATCATTAACGCCCCGTGGCCGCATCAACCCTCCTTACCTTGATCCTTGGCGGAGCGCTGATCGGCATCGGTATCGCGCGAATGGTTATGGCCCTTCAGCTCCGCGGGCTCAAAAGCTGGGTTTGGCCGCTTGTAAGCGGCATCCTCGAAATACTGCTGGGCGTCATGATCGTGGCGAAATGGCCGGTTTCAGGACTTTGGGTTATCGGTCTTTTCGTCGCAATAGAATTGATCATGAATGGTTGGAGTTGTATTGCGATTGCACTGACCGCCAAGGAATCCGAAGCCTGGGAAGGATCGCCAAAGAAGGCCTAATCCTGCCACGATTAAACGGCACGAAAATGCTATTTAGGCTGTGGGACGGAGCATAGGGGCGAGAGTCGTCCTCGGACGGGTCCAAAAGATACCAGACCGCGTCAGTTTTGGTTTTCCCCCGAGCCTTTCCCCCGGCCCGTTCTGTACGAGGGATACGAAAGACCGGATAAGTGGAGTCCGGTTTACGCGGCTCGACAATCCTCCGGAATGCCCCGTCTGTTTTTTGTGGCCCCTCCCGGGGACGGCCGTCCGGCCTTCGCCGCGATCGGCGCACTTCTGGCGCTCGCGCTGGTCTGAAAAGTGAGATCGTTCCGCCAAGGAGGGCCGACCCATGCAGACTCGCCGCGTAGCCTTTATGTCGATGATCGTCCTGATGGCTTGTGTGGGCAGCGCCGGGGCGCAGACGTCCGGCGGAACGGGCGCCTGTCCGCCGCTCGAAACGCGCGCGCCGAACGCGCCGGACCAGCGTCCGGCGTTTCCCGGCCAGACACGCGCGTGCGCAATCCAATCGAATGTCGCCTTCGACGTCGTCGTGCTCGCGACGGGGCTCGAGCAGCCGTGGGCGGTGGAGCCGCTTCCCGGCGGCGACCTGCTGGTCACGGAAAAACCCGGCCGCATGCGGATCGTCTCGGCCAGGGGGGATTTGGGGCAGCCGATTGCCGGCGTGCCGGCGGTCGACGCACGCGGCCAGGGCGGCTTGCTCGATGTCGCGCTGAGCCCGAACTTCGCGGCCGACCGGACGATCTATTGGAGCTACGCCGAACCGCGGCGAGGCGGCAACGGAACCGCCGTCGCCCGCGCCGTGCTGTCGCCCGATCGGCGGAGTCTGGACCAGGTCCGCGTGATCTTTCGGGCGATACCGACCTATGACGGCACGATGCACTACGGCTCGCGGCTCACCTTCGGCTCGGACGGAACGCTGTACGTGACCACGGGCGAGCGCTCGGACACGCCGATGCGCCAGTACGCGCAGCGGCTCGACAGCCACCTCGGCAAGATCCTTGGGATCAATCCGGACGGCTCGGCGCCAGCCGACAACCCCTTCGTCGGCCAACCCAACGCGCTGCCCGAGATCTGGACGCTCGGCCATCGCAACATCCAGGCCGCCGCCTTCGATCCGGAGGGCCGATTCTGGGTGGTAGAGCACGGCGCGAGAGGCGGCGACGAGCTGAATCTGATCGAGAAGGGCAAGAACTATGGCTGGCCGCTGGTCGCCTATGGCGAGGAATATTCGGGCCGGCCGTTCGCGAGCGCGGTGACGGCCCGCCCCGGTTTCGAGCAGCCCGTTTATTACTGGGATCCCGTGATCGCACCCTCCGGCGCGCAGTTCTACACTGGCGACGCCTTCCCGGCTTGGCGCGGCAGTCTCTTCATCGGCAATCTCGAGGACAAGCGGCTCGTGCGCATCGTCCTCGTCAACAATAGGGTGACCGGCGAAGAGCATCTCCTGGCCGACCGCGGTCAGCGCGTGCGCGACGTGCGGCAGGGTGCGGGCGGGGAATTGTACATCGTCACCGACGAGAGGAACGGTGAACTCTGGAAAATCGTACCGAGACAATAGGCATGAGACGGCTCTCGGAAGTCGTCGGAACAAGGCAGCGTCGCACGAAGGCGCGATGATGGCGATCGGGGAGTTCGCTACGAATTCCCGGATTACGCTGCAGCATGCAGCCGCCCATATCCCTCATGAATGCCGGCACGCTCGAGGTGACTCGCTCCGGGCGTTTCCTCCATCCCCGAAAAGCGGAGCACGGAATGTCCTCATCCAAGACTAGCCTTGCGGCGAAGCGAACCGTCGTTGCTTCGGTCGCGCTGCCTCTGACCTTGCTGCCAGCCTCGGCATTCGCTGTCGAAGACGGGAGCTGGAAAGACGGTGCCGATGTCTACGCCAAAATTTGCGGTTACTGCCATGACGTCGGCGTCGGCCCGATCATCAAGGGACGTCAGTTGCCGGCGGAATACACCAGCCAGATCGTCCGGCATGGGTTGGGGGCGATGCCGGCGTTCCGGTCGTCCGTCATCAATGACAAAGCCCTGCAGGCGCTTGGCGAGTACGTCTCGAAATTGCCGGCCCCGGCCGCCAAATCCTAAGGAGCGGACTATGGACGTCGATCGTCGTCAATTCCTCAAGGGCATGGCGCTCACCGGCTTGGCCGGCGCATCCCTGAACCGCCCGATATTGGCAATGGCCACTGCCGACGGGCAATCCGCGCGCCCGACCCTGGTGCTGGTGAATGGAACGGCCGAGCACTCGGCCTTCGTCCACGGCATCCGCGCCGCCAACCCGGCCGGGCCATCCGTGCAGCGTGCCGATCTGGGTCTGGATTTCCTGCAGCATCTTAAAAGCGCGCTCGAATCCGGAAAGGCCAGCCGGGTGATCGGCCTGGTGGATGACGCCAGCGGCGCACTCATCGTCGATCTGGCCCGCGCGTCCGGCGCGTGTCTCCAGTGGCTGGGCCAGCATGCGCTGGACGCCGGGCAGTCGCGTCACCGCGTGCTCGGCGGGGCATTGGCGCACAGTTGCGCGGTACGGCTCGGCCAGCAGCTCGATGTCTGCGGCGAGACGTTCAATCTCAGCGAGCAGCGCGTGGATGGCTGTGCGCCGCTCCGACTACACCGCGGAGAAGGGCGCCACTCCGCAGGCCATCATCCAGCGCATCCGCGACGAGCACAAGATCGGCGCCTGGACCGCCTACGGCGCGCTGTACGGCACCCGGGAGCAGGTCGACGTCAACTGGAAGATCGTCACCGATCTGGTCAAGAAGTCCGGCAAGGGCGAGATCGTCACCGAGGAACAGGCCGGCAACGACCCGGCGTTCAAGTACCGCGCCGACCTCATGCGCGGCAACATGACCATGACCGAATTCGGTCTGTACAACTGGCGCGGCGGCGGTTCGATGTGGTTCGCGCCGGTCAGCCAGGCCAAGGGCTCGGAGACCCTCAAGCAGGTCGAGCTGGCGACCCGGATTCTCAACGAGAATGGCCTCGACTATGTCGGCGAGTTCATCGTCGGCCAGCGCGCCTTGCACCACATCATCGACGTGCTGTACGACCGCACCGACGAGGAGGAGATGAAGCGCGCCCACGCCTGCTTCGCCGAACTCCTCGACGAGTTCGAGAAACACGGCTACAGCGTGTACCGGGTGAACAACGCGTTCATGGACCGCGTCGCCGAGGCCTACGGCCCGGTGCAGCGCAACCTCAACCGCACGCTCAAGCGCGCCCTCGACCCGAACGGCATCTTCGCCCCGGGCAAGTCCGGGATCGACATCGGGTGAGCCGATTAAAGTACGGAAAGAGGCAATCTGTTCAGGACAATGATGCGTGGTCCATGTCCATGGACCGTCGAATGTACAGGAGCACATCATGAGCGACGGGCAACGGAGATTTGACGGCACAACGGTGCTCATCACGGGCGCCAGCGGCGGCATCGGACGCGCGACCGCCGTGGCCTTCGGTCGCGAAGGCGCGACGGTCGCGCTCGGCGATCTGAACGAGGCCGAAAGCAAGGAAACCGTGCACTTGATCGAGGCGGTAGGCGGCAGAGCCGTGTTCGTGCGCACCGACGTGTCCTCGGCAGCCGACGTGAAAGCGCTGGTCGACACGGCCATCGATCGGTTCGGACGCATCGACGTCGCGTTCAACAATGCCGGCGTGATGCCGCCGACCAAACCGCTCGTCGACATGGACGAGCCCGATTGGCACAAGACTCTCGACGTCGATCTCAAGGGCGTCTGGCTGTGCCTGAAATACGAGATTCCGCCGATGATCGAGGCGGGCGGCGGCGCCATCGTCAACACCGCCTCGGTCGCCGGCGTCATCGCCGATCCGAACATGGCGCCCTATGTCGCCGCGAAACATGGCGTGGTCGGGCTCACCCGCGCGGCGGCCGTCGAGTATTCGAAGCAAGGCGTGCGCGTGAACGCCATTGCGCCGGGCGGCGTGAGGACTCAGATGATCAGCGGCTGGCTCGGAGACTCCGCCTTCACGCAGGAATTGACCATGCGCCACGCCATCGGCCGCCTCGCCGAACCCGAAGAAATGTCCGAAGCGGTGCTCTTTCTCTGTTCGCCGGGCGTCTCGTTCATCACGGGTCATGTACCTCTTATCGATGGCGGACTGACCGCTCATTGAATTCCCGTTTTCCCACAATCGTTTTTGGAGGTGACTTATGATCGGATTCGCAACGGACATCGAGCGGGATACGCTCTCAAATCAAGATTACCGCCGTGTGCTTTACACCGGCCGGAATACCCAACTCGTGCTGATGACGCTCCAGCCGGGCGAGGACATCGGACTGGAAACCCATGAAGGACACGATCAGTTCATTCGCATCGAATCCGGAACCGGCGTGGCCGTGCTAAACGGCGAGGAGCACCCGTTGAACGACGGCGTGGCGGTCGTGATCCCGGCGGGCGTCGAACACAACGTGATCAACACATCAGCCGACCAGCCGCTCCGGCTGTACACGCTTTACAGTCCGCCCAAGCACCCCGACGGCACCGTGCACCGGACGAAAGCCGACGAGCCGTCGAAACATTGAGCGGTATTCGAGCCGGTGAGATGATCTCGCGCCTCAGCCTGCTCATCGCCTTGCCGCTCGCGTTTTCGCGACCGGCGGCGTCGGGCAAATCGCGGAGATCGTCGAGACGTTTATGCCGAAAGTCGTAACTCGACGCCATAAGGGGAACGCGCCATGACCGCCACGGGTGCCATCGTCACGCTTTCGCCGCGGGACTGCGAGGCGGTCTTGTTCGACCTCGACAGCGCCTATTTCGCGCAACGGTCGGAACAGCACGGCATCGAGATCCATCCGGCGGCAGTCGATCTGGTACGGTCGCTACGAGCGCAGGCGATTGGAACGGCGCTTCTTTTCTCCGGCAGCGATGCCGGGGCGGTGCTGGAAGCCGTCGGCATTGCGGCGCTGTTCGACGTGCGCGTGGACCGGACGGCGTTCAAGGGCAAACCTGCGACTGAAGCGTTCCTGGAGGCGGCGCGGCAGCTCCGCGTGGAACCGCCCAGAGCGGTCGTCGTGGCGGATACGGTCGGCGAGATCGAGGCGGGACACGCGGGCTGGTTCGGCCTGGTCATCGGTGTCGACTGTACCGGTCAATCGTGGGCTTTGCGCGAGGCCGGCGCCGATGCCGTGGTGACCAGTTTCGCGCAAATCCACGCGACTTCGGAGCCGCCTTCCGCGTGGGTCTTGGTGTATGAGGATTTCGACCCGGCGCGCGAGGGCATCCGGGAATCCTTGTGCGCCCTCGGAAACGGCTATTTCGAGACGCGCGGAGCCGTACCCTGGGCGCGGGCGGACGACATCCATTATCCCGGCACCTATGTGGCTGGGGGCTACAACCGGCTGCGTACCGATATCGCCGGCCGCGTGGTCGAGAACGAGGACCTCGTGAACTTCCCCAATTGGCTCGCGCTCGGTTTTCGCATCGCTGACGAGGATTGGTTCGATGAGCGAAACGTCAGAATCTTGTCGTTCCGCCAGGAACTAGACCTCCGCCGCGGCCTTTTGCTCCGGAGCCTACGCGTCGAGGACGGCCAAGGCCGGCGCAGCACCCTCACCGAGCGCCGTCTGATCTCGCTGGCGGACATGCATCTGGGGGCGTTCGAGCTGACCCTGACGGCCGAGAACTGGTCCGGGAGCATCACCGTCCGCTCAGGGATCGACGGACGTGTCGTCAACGCGGGCGCGAAGCTTTACCGAAAATTCAACAATCGGCACCTGGAGCCGCTGTCCGGCGAGATCCTCGGCGAGGACGGGGTGTGTCTGGTGGTGCGCACCTCCCAGTCGAAGCTTCAGGTCGCAGAGGCAGCGCGAACGCAAGTCTTCAAGGCCGGCGAGCGGGTCGATGTGCCGAGGGTCAAGATCGAGGAGCCCGGCTACATCGGGCAGGCGTTCGGGGTCGAGCTCAAGCCGGGCGAGACCCTGGTGCTGGAGAAGCTAGCCTCGCTTTACACCTCGCGCGATCGCGCCATCTCCGAGTGGAGCCTCGCGGCGTGCAAGGCAATGGCGCGAGCCGGACGCTTCGGGGAAGTGATGGCGGATCACGTCCTGGCCTGGAGGCACCTCTGGCAACGCTTCGACATGCATCTAAAGCCCGCCGGTCACGGAGTCAGGCTGAACGCCCCGATGATGTTTCGGCTGAACATGTTTCATCTGCTGCAGGCCGTGTCCCCCAACTCCATCGATCTCGATATCGGCGTGCCGGCACGCGGCTGGACCGGGGAGGCGTATCAGGGCCACATCTTCTGGGACGAGCTGTTCATCTTCCCGTTTCTCAACTTCCGGATGCCCGAGATCACCCGGTCGCTGCTCATGTACCGCTACCGGCGTCTCGACGAAGCGCGAGCCGCGGCTAAAAATGCCGGATTTCAGGGCGCCATGTTCCCGTGGCAAAGCGGAAGCGATGGACAGGAGGAAACCCAGGAACTCAACCTGAACCCGCGTTCGCAACGCTGGGTGCCGGACAACACCTATCTGCAGCGCCACGTCGGCAGCGCGATCGCGTACAACGTCTGGCAGTATTTCCAGGTGACCCGTGACATCGAATTCATGCAGTTCGCCGGCGCCGAGCTGATGCTCGAGATCGCCCGCTTCTGGGCCAGCATCGCGTGCTTCAATGAGGAACGGGGACGCTACGAGATTCGCGGGGTGATGGGCCCCGACGAGTTCCACGAGGGGTATCCCGATGCGCCGACGCCCGGCCTCGACAACAATGCCTACACCAACCTCATGGCCGTGTGGGTGCTGCGCCGGGCGCTGGACGTGCTCGATCTGCTCCCCGACCTCCGGCGGGTCGAACTCATGCGCGAGCTTCCGTTGTCCGCGGAAGAAACCGCGCGTTGGGGGGACATCAGCCGCCGGATGTTCGTGCCGTTTCACGGGGACGGGATCATCAGCCAGTTCGAGGGTTACGAAACGCTGGCCGAACTAGATTGGGACGGCTACCGGAAGCGGTACGGCAACATCCAGCGCCTCGAGCTTATCCTCGAAGCGGAGAACGACAGCGCGAACCGCTACAAGCTGTCAAAGCAGGCCGACGTGCTGATGTTGTTCTATCTGTTTTCGGCTGAGGAGCTGCGCGAACTTTTCACACGCCTCGGCTATCCGTTCGAATACGAGACGATTCCGCGCAACGTCGCCTACTACGATCCCCGCTCGTCGCACGGCTCCACCTTGTCGCGTGTCGTGCATGCCTGGGTCTTGGCGCGATCGAACCGGCCGCGCGCGATGACCTACTTCGCGGAAGCCTTGCAGAGCGACCTGAGCGACATCCAGCAAGGCACCACGGCCGAGGGCGTGCATCTCGGTGCCATGGCGGGAACGGTCGATCTGATGCAGCGCGTAACGACCGGCATCGAGGTCACGGGCGATGTTCTCAGGCTCAATCCGCGCCTGCCCGAGGAATTGGAACGGCTCGACCTGCGCATCCGCTATCGCGGGCACACGCTCGATCTGCATCTGACCCGCGATGCGCTCACCGTGCACGGACGCGAACCCGGCATCGCACCGATCCGCTTGGCCTTCAAGGACGAAATACACGACTTCGCCGGTGGCAGCACGCGGGTTTTCGACCTCGGCAAATAGGGGACGATGAGCGCCGTGACGTGATCCTCGACAGCCCCAGAAGGTGTTCGGAAAGCGCCAAGAGCGATCCAATGGCCCGGAGCGCAGACTAAGACAGAAGAATGAGCACATCCTCGGAGGCATCATGAATTGGCCGACACCCAAAACGCCGCGCAACCGGGACTCGGCGCCCGACCCACGCGTCCAGCCGGCGGAGCGCCGCCCGGAACAGCCGCAAGGCGCGCCGCGCAGAATTTGGCTGACGTTCCTGATCCTCCTCCTCATCAACTACCTGCTGATGCGGTTTCTCTTTCCGGAACCCGGCGAGTCGGTCACCATCCCTTATACCGCCTTCAAGGAAGAGGTCGCGAGGGGCAACGTCGAGGCCATTTACAGCCAGGGGGCGAGCGTCGAGGGCCGGTTTGCGTCGCCCGTCACCTGGCCGCCGAAAGATAGAGAAGACGCGGCGCCCGACGAGCGGCGCCTGACCGAACCCGAGCCTAAAACGGCGGACACGTTCACGACCGAGCTGCCCGCGTTCGTGGACCCCGGACTGGAGGCGTTCCTGATCGAGCACAAGGTCGAGATCAGCGCGGTGCCGATTCGGGAAGGCAGTCCCTGGATCACGCTTCTGTTCGGCTTCGGCCCAGCGATCCTCATCATACTTTTCTATGTCTGGATTTACCGGCGAGCCATGCAGCAGGGCGGCGGCATGGGCGGGCTCATGAACATCGGCCGGAGCAAGGCCCGCCGCTACGACCAGGAGGCGAGCACCAAGGTCACCTTCGACGATGTGGCCGGCATCGACGAGGCGGAGAACGAGCTGGTCGAGATCGTGGATTTCCTGAAGTCCCCCGAAAAGTACACCCGCCTGGGCGGAACCGCGCCGAAAGGCGTGCTGCTGGTCGGCGCGCCGGGGACCGGAAAGACCCTGCTGGCGAAGGCCGTCGCCGGGGAAGCCGGGGTTCCGTTCTTTTCGATGAGCGCCGCCGAGTTCGTGGAGATGATCGTCGGCGTGGGCGCGGCGCGCGTGCGGGATCTCTTCAAGCAGGCGCGCGAGCACGCGCCGGCCATCATCTTCATCGACGAGATCGACGCGATCGGCCGAGCGCGCGGCCAGGTGGCGATCGGGGCCGCCAGCGAACACGAGCAGACGCTGCAGCAGATTCTCACTGAGATGGACGGCTTCACCGGCCGCGAAGGCGTCATCGTGCTGGCCGCGACCAACCAGCCCGACGTGCTCGACCGGGCGCTGCTCCGGCCGGGCCGCTTCGACCGCCGCGTGGTGGTGAATCTCCCGGACAAGGTCGGGCGCGAAGCGATCCTCAAGGTCCACACCCGCGAGGTTCCGCTGGCGGACGACGTCCGCCTGGACGAACTGGCCGCCACGACGCCCGGACTCTCGGGGGCGGACCTCAAGAATCTCGTCAACGAGGCGGCGCTGCTGGCGGCGCGGCGCGAAGAACTCGCGGTCCGCCAGAAGGACTTTCTGGACGCGCTGGAGAAAATCGTGCTCGGCCCCGAGCGTCCGCTCCTCCTGAGCCGCGAGGACCGTGAGCGCATCGCCTATCACGAGAGTGGACACGCCATCCTCGGCCTGGTGATGCCCGGCGCCGACCCGGTGCACCGGGTCACCATCGTGCCGCGCGGACAGGCCCTCGGGGTGACATATCAGCGACCCCAGACCGACCGCTACAACTATCCGGAAGCTTATCTCCGCGCGAAGATCGTCGGCATGCTAGGCGGCCGCGCGGCCGAGGAGATCGTGTACGGCACCCGGACCACCGGCGCCGAGAACGACATCGAGCAGGCCACCCAGCTCGCCCGCAACATGATCACCCGCTGGGGCATGAGCGACAAGCTCGGCATGGTGCAGCTCGCGCCCCGAGAGAACCCTTACCTGAGCGGCGCCGGCGGCGGCTATGTCGGCGCCAAGCCCTTCGGCGAGGAGACCGCCCGCATCGTCGACGCCGAGGTGCAAAGAATCATCAACGAGAGCCACGAGCAGGCGAAGAGTCTCCTGAGGGCGCATCGCAAGGAACTCGACGCCTTGGTCGAAGCCTTGCTCGCGCACGAGACCCTGGGCGAAGAGGAGATCCTCGAGGTCACCGGACTTCCGCCCGCGCCTCCGCTGGAGACCCGTCCCCTGGCGATGGCCGGGCGAGAAAAATGAGCGCCGCGCCGGTTCGGATACCTGAGACTGTGCCTTATCGGCAGTCGGCGGGAGACGTCCTGGCGGCGTTCGGCTCGGACGCGCGGCAAGGCCTCAGCGAAGAGGAGGCGCGCGCCCAGCTCGAACTGCACGGCCGGAACGAGTTGGCGGCGGAAAAGCCGGTCCCCGGCTGGAAAAAGTTCCTCGCCCAGTTCAAGGATCCGCTCGTCATCCTGCTGCTCGTCACCACCGCAATTTCGGCCAGCTTGTGGCTATACGAGCGCGAACCCGCGCTAATCTACGAAAGCGATCGCGATCCTGGCGGTCGTCCTGCTCAACGCCGTCATGGGCTATATCCAGCAGTCGCGGGCGGAGGAAGCGGTGGCGGCGCTGCGGAGAATGTCGGCGGCGCAGGCCAACGTCAGCGAAGCGCCTTCGCCGGGCTGTTCTCCAACCGCTGGCTATGGGGAGCGGTTCTTTTGTCGCTCTTGCTGCAGGTGGCGGTGATTTACCTGCCGTTTCTGCAGCAGGCGTTTTCGACCATGGCCTTGAGCGGCGGCGACTGGCTGCGCTGCATCGCGGTGGCGAGCTCGGTGCTGTGGCTGCGCGAGCCGAGCAAGCTGATTGTGCGCGCGAGAAGCCGAGAGTCCCGCCGGCCGCGGCTAGAGCGTCGCAAGACACCAGAACGTCGCAAGGTACCGGATAGGAGGCACGCTAACATCCCGGAATGAGCTTTTTGATCAGGCGGCATTCGCCGCCCCCGCAACGGCGACCGCCAAGTCCCGCTAGCTTTGGGATCGAATGGTGTGCCAAGGAGATAAGGAACCCGTGAGCGATATCGGCACCCTCCTAACCGTTCTGTACACTTTGTATGCGCTCGGCGCGAGCGTGTTCCTGGTCTCCGAGAACCGCAACCCGCAGGCCACGCTGGCGTGGATGCTCGCCTTCGTCTTCGCGCCCGGGTTCGGACTGCTGGCGTACGTCTTTTTCGGCAGAGACCGGAAGGCGTTCAGTAAAGAGAAGAGACTCCTCAGGCAGGAACTCAGGAGCAATGCGCTTCCCCTCCTGGCGCCGCTGCTGTCCCGCCAGGATGTGGAGATGGCCCGGATCGAGGGCGAGGATGCCCGCCGCAGAAAGCTGATGATGCTGGTGCGACGGAATTCCCAGTCTGCGCTGACGACCCGCAACCGGGTGGAGATCCAGCAGAACGCGGCGGTGTTCTACCCCAGTCTGGTGGAAGACATCCAAGCGGCGCGGCATTCCGTCCATCTTCAATACTTCGTGTGGGCCGCGGACAGCTTCACCGGAGGCTTGAAGGAGCTTCTGACCGCGAAGGCGAGATCCGGCGTCGAGGTTCGGCTGCTGTACGATCCGGTCGGCTCGCACGCGACGTTGAACCGCCACTACATCCGGGACATGCAGGCGGCCGGGGTCCGCGTCGCGCCGACCTCGCCGCTCTACCGCCTGCATACGCTCAGCTACCGGAATCATCGCAAGATCACCGTCATCGACGGCACGATCGGCTATACCGGCGGCATGAATATCGGAAAGGAGCAGCTCGACGGCGGCGAAGGGTTCGATTCCTGGCGCGACACCCAGCTGCGCATCGTCGGGCAAGGAGCGGCGGTACTCCAGACGGTGTTCGTGGTGGATTGGTACAACGCTGCCCGAGAAAACCTCTTTACCGATGCGTACTTCCCGATTCATGCGATGCAGCCGGCGCAGGGCGACGTGCCGGTCCAGATCCTGACCTCGGGGCCCGATTCGCAATGGGCGGCGATCCGGCAGCTCTATTTCGGCATGATCATGAGCGCGCAGCGCCATGTTTTCCTGCAATCTCCCTACTTCATTCTCGATGCGAGCCTGGCCGAGGCCCTGAGATCGGCGGCGCTGGCCGGGGTCGACGTCAAGGTGATGCTGAGCGCGCGCCCGTCGGGCGACAAGGTTCCCGCCTGGGCGGGGAACACCTATATCGCGGACGCCGTCCAATCCGGCGTGCGCGTCTTTCTTTACGACAAGGGCTATCTGCACGCCAAGACCATCAGCATCGACTCCACGATCTGCTCAATCGGCTCCGCCAACATCGATATCCGCAGCTTCAGCATCAACTACGAGCTGAATGCGGTGCTCTACAGCGAGCGGCTCGCCGAGGAACTGGAACGGGACTTCGAACGGGATCTGGCCGACTGCACCGAGTTCGACGCGGCGGAGTACCGGCGACGCGGCGCCGCCGTCCGGTTCAAGGATTCCGTGGCGAGGCTCTTTTCGCCCTTATTATGAGGAACGGACCGACGTGGTCATCGATTCATGCGTGTTTCCGCACGCGAGCCATCGAGCGGGCGATGCGGCAGGGAGAGCAACTGGGCAAAACGTGCGTGAGCAGGCGCATCGGCTTTTTCATTCTGGTGTTTGGCCTGGTCATAGGCCTTCTTGAGGGATACAGCACTTTGCCGTCACTGGAAAACCGTAGCGTTTCGACCGCCCTGGTCGACACCGACACCACCCAGCTCGGGCGGGCAATCTCCTCGGCGGGCGCCGCGCATCCGGGACATTCCGGCCTCTATCCGCTTCCGGATGCGCGCGACGCGTTCGCCGCGCGGGTGCTGCTGGCGCGGGCGGCCGAGCGCTCGCTTGATGTCCAGTACTACATCTGGCACAAGGACCGGTCGGGGACCTTGCTGTTCGAGGCGCTGCACGATGCGGCCGATCGCGGCGTCCGTGTGCGGTTATTGCTCGACGACAACAACACCTCCGGGCTCGATCCGACGCTCGCCGCGCTGGATGCTCACCCGAACATCGAAGTCCGGCTCTTCAACCCGTTCGTGATCCGCAAATCGCGCTGGATCGGTTATCTGACCGACTTCTTCCGGCTGAACCGGCGCATGCACAACAAGTCGTTCACCGCCGACAACCAGGCTACGATCATCGGCGGCCGCAATGTCGGGGACGAGTATTTCGACGCCACCGAGGGTACGGTGTTCGTGGATCTCGATGTGATGGCGGTGGGGCCGGTGGTCAAGGATGTGTCGAACGATTTCGACCGTTACTGGGCGAGCGGTTCGTCGTATCCCGTCGGTCTGTTGCTGCCGCCCGCCGACCCCGCGCGGCTGGAGCAGCTCGCATCTCAGGCGTCGTTGATCGAACGCGATCCCGCCGCGGCGGCTTACATGACTGCGATCCGCCAATTGCCGTTCGTGCGCGAACTGGTGGAAGGGCGCCTGGCACTGGAGTGGGCTCCCAGCCGCATGGTCAGCGACGACCCCGCCAAGGCGCTCGGCCGGGCCGACGCGGACGAGCTGTTGCCTCATCAGATGAACGAGATCATCGGCGAACCGGCCAGGGATGTCGAACTCGTATCGGCTTACTTCGTGCCCACCGCCGCGGGCGTCGAATCGTTCGTCGGCATGGCGGAACGCGGCGTGAACGTCACGATACTGACCAATTCACTGGAAGCCACCGACGTGGCCGCGGTGCATGCCGGGTATGCGAAGCGGCGCAAACCGCTGCTCGAAGCAGGCATTACGCTCTATGAATTGCGGCGCTTGTCGCCGCGAACAAACCGACGCGCGGGACTGCCGGGCAGTTCCGGCAGCTCCGCATCGAGCCTGCACGCGAAAACCTTCTCGGTGGACGGTTCGCGCGTTTTCATCGGCTCGTTCAATTTCGATCCGCGCTCGGCCAAGCTGAACACCGAAATAGGCTTCGTCATCGACAGCCCGGCCCTGGCGCGGAATATCTCCACGGCGTTCGACAGCCGCATTCCCGCCAACTCATATCAGGTGCGCCTGTCAAACAATGGGCAGTTGTACTGGACCGAGCACCAGGCCGGGGAGTGGGTGCGGCACGACACGGAACCTGGCACGAGCCTCTGGTTGCGCGCCGGTATCCGGCTCCTGTCGGCCTTGCCCATCGAGTGGCTGTTGTGAGCCGTAGCCGATGATGGCGATCACATCCGATCGAGCGGACTGACCACGCCTTGTCCGCCGCGATTCAGCACATGGGTATAAATCATGGTGGTGCTCACGTCCTTATGTCCGAGCAGCTCCTGGACGGTTCTGATGTCGTAGCCTCCTTCGATCAGGTGCGTGGCGAAACTATGCCGCAACGTGTGCGGCGTCGCCGGCTTGGCTATTCCGGCAGCCTGGACGGCTTTTTTCATGGCCCGCTGCAACAGTTTTTCATCCACATGATGCCGCCGCTCGCGACCGCTGCGCGGATCGATCGAAAAGCTCCCGGAGGGAAACACATACTGCCAGCCCCACTCTTTCGGGCTTTGAGGATACTTGCGCGCCAAGGCATCGGGAAGATACACCTCGGATTTCCCCTTGGCCGAATCCTGCTCATACAGCTTGCGGCGCTCCGCAAGGTGGGCCTGCAACGCCACTCCTAAACTCTCCGGCAACACGGTCACCCGATCCTTGGCTCCCTTGCCATCGCGAATGAGAATCTCCCGTCGCTCGAAGTCCACATCCTTCACCCGCAAGCGCACGCATTCCATCAATCGCATGCCGGTTCCGTAAAGCAAGCGCGCCATCAGCCCGTAAACGCCATCCATGCGGGCGAGCACGGCTTGAACCTCGGAACGGGTCAGCACCGTCGGCAACCGCGCCGGCCGCTTAGCCCGAACCACATTCTCCATTCCCGGCAAGTCGAGGCCCAATACCTCTCGATAGAGAAATAAGAGCGCCGCCAAAGCTTGATTTTGCGTCGAGGCGGAAACATTGCCTTCCACCGCCAAATGGGTAAGAAACGCCTCCACCTCGACGATGCCCATGTCGCGGGGATGGCGTTTGCCGCTAAATAGGATAAAGCGCCTGATCCACTGGACATATTGTGTTTCCGTACGAATGCTGTAGTGTTTCGCCCTGATGCGGGCGCGCACCTGATCCAGCAGTTTCGGGCCATCGGTGTTGGGCGGTGTATTTGCTTCAGCCATGAGCCCCGTCCTTATGATAATTATTTATAAAATACAAATACTTAAAATGAGATCTTCCGAATTATACACCTCACTGACCGGTGTTATACACCTGAGGTAGGTGTCTAATACAAAGTTGGGCGTCACCATTGCGGCGGCCATCGCCCAAAGCGTTGCGTCGCCGTCGCGCAGCACTTCGAGCAGCAACGTCTTCTCAGCCAAATAAACCTTGGCAAAAGCAGGGTCTCTCTCAACGATGCTGCGCGTGTTGTCGATCAGGTCGGCCAACTTGATCGTCTTGGCTTCCGGCGAGGCTTTGGCGGTGTGTTCACGGTCAATCGCTTTGCGTATCTTGCGGTTCCCGTCTTCGGTCCGGCTCACGTCGGTCAGTTGCTCCACCAGCGCGGCAACTTCGGCGCCGAACTCGCGCTCAACGTCGGCCAGTGTTGTCGGTGTGTCCTCAACCGTGTCGTGCAGCCACGCGGCGCAAATCATCGCTTCGGTATGCGGCACGCTCCGCACCAGGTCAACCACTGCCGCAGGGTGCGCAATGTACGGCTCTCCGCTGTATTTGCGCCTCTGGTCAATCGCTGCATGCGCCTTCGCTGCGAACTCTTTCGCTCGTTCTTCCATCTTCTTTTCTCTCCGTCGTTACTGGTTACGCCCAACATTTCAATCGAGCGGATCGCCCTAATCGGGCGACCGCTCATTGCCAGCGTTGGGCGACACTTTTTCCATGCTGTCCAGCGCCTCAGTTAGTGCCGCAATCTGCTGCCGTAAATCATCTGCCGTCGGCATTACTGGAATGCGATTCCGGTGCTCAATTGGATCTGTGGCGCCAAGTTGGCGTGCCATCGCCTCGGCAGCACCCCAGGTGCCTGAGTTGCTTGTGTAGCGGTAGTCGTAGTTAAAAACAGCATATTCGAACGGCTCGTAACCTTCGTGCTGCACCATCACAGCGCGTTCTCCGAATATGCTGCTTTCAATCCATACCTTCGTCGGCAAAATCTTTACCAATACGGCTTGCTCAATCTTCATTTTCGTCTCCGTAGCAGCCTGTCGCCCAACCCGTCATTCAAGCCGACGCCGCTAAGCGTCAGGGTTTTGTTTCAAATCTGTACCGGCGCGGCTTAATTCTGCGTTAGGCCGTGGCAAAGCATTCCAAAGGCGTGTTGCCTCGTCTGCACCTCCGGTTGACTGTTCGGGGCCTCTCAATCCGCAATGATTGCACCAAACCTGAAAACCAGAATGGTACAAGCTGCTTGGGCAGCCATTTGGGCACGGGAGTGCAGACGGACTGTCTCGGTGCTCTTCGGCAGCAATCGGCTTCCAATCAGTGATGTCGTTACACAATCTCCGTTCCCCACCCAAAAACTGGTTGTGCTCAACGAACCCTGAGCCGTTCCACCAGCAAATTGAATCCCAATAGGTGAACCCGTCAATTCTCCCTCGTGCGCAGTACTTCCTTCCATCCTTCGGGGGCTGGCCCGGCCTCCATGGCAAATCGCTATCTCGTGGGTCTCTTGGCCTAACCCGTCGCTCAACCGGAGCAGCCTCCTGGGGTTTAACGGTCGTTTCGGGCATTTGGTATCTCCGTGGTTTTTGGTAGCTCTGTGGCCGCCCGGTTAGCTGATTCGTTAGAGGTCACTAAGAGATAGCCGTGAAAATCAAATATTTCGTACCTCAGGCAATATTCCTTCTTGTTACCTGTCAGGCACTGGCCGCTACGCCAGAAATAGAACCAATAGCGGGTTTGCGCGCATTTCTGAATGACCCTCGAAGGGGGTCTTCGAACGAAGGCCTGGTTGTTATCAGAAATTTTACAAGCGGCCTCGGTACGCGCGGAAAAGATATAAGGCATGAATACCCAAGGGATCAGGCCCCACTCAATGGCGTTGTACCCGTTCAAGGGGAAGTTCCCATTTCGGCTAAGGAGATGTTTGCTTCACTGCCCCAAGAGACAACTAGGTTCAACGCCTACAGACTGACGGCACCGAAAATAATTCTGAATGAAAACAGCAATGCAGCGGTTCCTAGCACAAGAGAGCTGCTTGACCGTCTTCATGCGCTATTAAAGGACGCAGGGCCATGTTCGCCCTGTGTAATCTCGTCAAACGATACAGCTGTTGTTGGTGATGCCCAGATTGTTACTGATTTACTTGTTGGCAACCTTGCGATCTTACGTAGGGAAAATAATGTCTGGAAGGTGCGGGCCATTATTGACCGGCGATAGTGACCTCTAACCCCCGGCTCGTGCGGACGCCGGGTACACCGCGCCATGTTTCCTGATACTTTTGTGGCCGGCGCCGCACAGCCGGACCGTTATACATCATCACAATTCACCTCTTTCAATTAGCGATTGTGGGTCAATTCTGCCAATTTCGGCTAAATATTTCTGAGTCCCTGTCAATCGCTCAAATACCCTGCGCCAATATTTACGCCTAGCCCAGCGCCACGGGCTAGGAAATCCTGTTAATAAAAATTTGATCATAAATGTATAACCCCTCATTCAACGCGACGCCAGGAAGCATCGCGGCATTGTTTAAAATTCAAAGTGGGCGCGCGTTAATTTATGCGTTGAGCCTGTAGAAAAACTTCCATTCTGCGTTTCCGATAGGATAATCGGACATACTGAATTTACTTGGGAGGTGGGTTGGGGTGGCGCGCTTCAAACCGGTTCAAAGAGGGCTCATGCTGCTGCC
>Ga0196971_1000509_pt1 | contig 27938 bp, 24 predicted proteins | sample S1v_1013CmetaG_FD_148660 | JGI IMG/M metagenome (GOLD analysis project Ga0196971, IMG submission 148660) | Soil microbial communities from Anza Borrego desert, Southern California, United States - S1+v_10-13C | ecosystem: Environmental > Terrestrial > Soil > Desert | place: USA: California...
GATCCATTTCACCCCGACGTACGCCAGTTGGCTCAATCAGGTCGAGCGCTTCTTCGCCCTCATCACCGACAAGGCGATCCGGCGTGGCTCGTTTGTCAGTGTTCGGGATCTGGTCAACAAGATCGACCACTTCATCTCCCATTACAACCAGTCCTGCCGACCCTTCGTCTGGACCGCCACGGCGGATTCCATCCTGGCCAAACTTCAACGATTATGTCAGCGAATTAATGGGACAGGACTCTAGGTTTACGCCAATATCCCGAGGCTTTTGAATGCTTCGTCCGGAGCGATCATCTGCTGGAAACCTCTCGTCAGTTGATGGAATGGTACATGCGCCGCTGTTTCTTCAGGGGCTCACCGAATATTGGTTGAGCCAGAACGAGTGGGAAAAGGCCGAGGAACAGGCCCAGAAGCTCTGCGAGCTCTCCGCCTTGCCTCCCGATCCGCCCTATGTGGCGATGGGACACCGTTTACTGGCCAAGGCAGCCATGGGGCGGAAGGCATGGGATAAAGCACTCGAGGAAATCGAGCAAGCGGTAGTTTGTCTGAACAAAGTCGAAGCGCCCCTCGTGGAATGGCAGGTGTACGCAACCGCGGCGGAGCTCAATGGCAAAACGGGTCGTTTTTCCGAAGCGGATGCGTACCGTCGTCGTAGCGCAGCGATACTCCTGAGCCTGGCTGCATCCATGGATGAGGCGGACCCTCTGCGTCAGTCGCTGCTGCAACATCCGTTATTAAACGTCGTCGGCGTTAAAGACGCGGCTGAATAGCAATCCTGACAACAGGCCCCTCGCGCTCTCCGATCCGCCTCAAAACTTCAAGTGAACACCGCCGAACACCGTGGCGCCCATGGTGTAGCGGGCGTAAGTGCCGCCTGTTGTCTTGTCGGTGATATTTTCCCCGCGCAGATAAAGATCCAGTTGCGATAACGCGTGGTAAGTGGCCAAAACATCGAGCCGGACGGAATGGCCGGTACGCAGGGTTGCCGCGATATCGTTCCACTGCGGGCTTTGATACGTTGCGTTCACGCGAAAACTCAGCGGCAAAGCGCTCATGTCCCACTGGGTCCAGGCGCGGCCGGTTTTTTCCGGATGCAAGGCCAAGGGCCGATCATTGTCCAGATTGCGGCTGTACTGGTAGGTGAAGTCCACGCCGCTGTGGAGTTGCTCGGACCAGCGGACTTCGGCCGAAGCCTCTATCCCTGCGATGCGCGCGCGCGGCGTATTACCGAAGCCGAAAAAGCGTCCCGGGCCGATTTCTACGGTAGTCAGGTTGTTATAACGGCCGTAATAACCGGTCAGGGCAAGGCGTAAATCGCGGGTCGGCATCCAATCGACCCCGGCATCAGCCGTCAGACCCTTCTCCGGCTTAAGGATTGGATTGCCTAATAGCGGCATTTGCAACTCGCCGTAGCCCGGTGCGCGGAATACGGTGCCTGCGTTGGCCCGTAGACTCAAGCTTGACGAGAGACCCCAACGGGACCCGAAATGCAGCAACGTATGCTTGCCGTAATCGTCGTGGCTTTCCACCCTCACACCGGCTTCTTGATGCCAGGCTCCCAGGTCGGCCAGTGCTTCGGCGAATCCGGTTACGGTTTTCCGTTCGTCACGGAATTGTGTCGGCCGCAATGGGTTTACACTTTCGCCGCGCTCGTGGCGCGCCTGTCCGCCCCAGACCAAACGCCAGTGCCGCTGTTGCGCCTGATCATCGAAAAGCGCGTGAATATTGCGCCAATCGGCGAACATCAATTGGCTGCGGAAACTAACCGGTAGCCGGCCGGCTTGAGCGGCGACATCGTTCTCGGTGTAGGCCAACTGCAACTGACTGGTCCAATCGTTGGTCAGGCGCGCTGAGGCGGTATTTTGGGTCAGCCAGAGTTTTTCGTGAAAATCTGTGGTCGAACTGTCGACGAACGTGGGAAGACCGGCTGGAGTCACTCCCGGCAGATCCGCGCCTTGCCATGAGTCTTTGTAGAGCAAGCTGCCGTCCACGGCCAAATCCGGCGTGAACCGCGCGCCGTACCGCGCAGGCCCAGGGTGCTGTCGAACGGGTCCCGTTCCGGATTGCCGCGGTTCCGTATGGCGTCATACGCGCCGTCGAATTGGTTCACCCGGCTTCCCGTCACGGAAATATGGGCGCGTTCGCTCTGTAAGCCGCCGCTCAGGGTCGTTCAAAAGGTTCCGAAGCTGCCTCCTTCGGCGTGAGTCAAACCGTAATTTTCCGAGGCTCGTTTGGAATTCAGCTGGATAGTGCCTCCCACGGCTTGGCTGGCGTAGTAGGCATGATTGGAACCGAGCACCACTGTCACGCCGCCCAAGGCCTCGGCGGAAATAGTGTCGAGCCAGCTCAGTCCCGGCAGCGCCGTCAACAACGGCACGCCGTCGAACGTTACCAAGCCTTGGGCGGCAGACGCGCCGCGCACTCTGAGGCCCACGCCGCGGCCCTCGCTGCCGCGATTCATGAAAACGCCCGGTGTGCCGCGCAGATAGCTGTTGACGTTGCTGTACTGCGAACTTTCTACATCCGTCCGCGATCGGGTAGTCACATTATTGGTGGGCGTTTGTAAGAGATTATTGGTGGTCTCGGTCAGGTCTTCCGGGGCAGCTATCTTCACCGCAGGCAGCTCCGTCACGTCCGCTTGCGGCGAGGCCAGCGCCTGATGGAAGATCAACAAGGCCGTAGCCGAACCGGCTAACCTCCATGTACCTGTTTTGATCATAATAAATTTGATTAAACGCTAAGCGACCGGCTAATCCGGCTCGTAGGCGAGTATCGGCGCCAGCCACCGTTCGGCCTCCTGAACCGCCATGCCTTTCCTTTTCGCGTAATCGTCCACCTGTTCGCGGCCGATCTTGCCCACGTTGAAATATTTGGCCGCCGGATGCGCCAAATACCAGCCGCTGACGGAAGAGGCGGGATACATCGCGAAAGATTCCGTCAGGCGGATGCCGGTGTTCTTTTCCGCATCGAGCAGCTCGAACAGCGCCGCTTTCTCGGTGTGATCCGGGCAGGCGGGGTATCCGGGGGCAGGGCGGATGCCCCTATATGCTTCGGCAATCAATTGCTCGTTGGTGAAATGCTCGTCCGGCGCATAATTCCAGAATTCGCGGCGAACCCGACGATGCATCAGTTCGGCGAAGGCTTCGGCCAAGCGATCGGCCAGGGCCTTGAGCATGATGCTGCTGTAGTCGTCGTGATTCGCGGCGAAACGATCGAGATGCTTTTCGATGTCATGCCCGGCGGTAACGGCAAAGCCGCCGATATAGTCGGGCACTCTGCTCTCGGCCGGCGCCACGAAATCGGAGAGGCAGTAGTTGGGCTGGCCGGGCGGTTTCACCGCCTGCTGGCGCAGATGGTGAAGGACCGTCAATGTTTCGTTGCGGGCATCGTCGGTATAAAGCGCGATATCGTCGCCTAACGCGTTGGCCGGGAAGAATCCGACCACCGCGCGGGCGGTAAGCCAGTCCTCCTCGACCAAGGTCTCGAGCATGGCCCGGGCATCCTTGAGCAAGGTGCGCGCGTGTTCCCCGACCACCTCGTCGTCGAGAATTTTCGGATAGCTGCCCGCCAGTTCCCAAGTGTGGAAAAACGGGGACCAGTCGATATACGGGACGATTTCTCTCAGCGGATAGCGGTCGAATACCCGGGTGCCCAGGAACGTGGGCTTGGGCGGCGCATAATGCTGCCAATCGCCGTGGAAGGCGTTGGCGCGCGCGGCGGCGATCTCGTGCATCGGGTTTTGCGCCTTGCGTCCCACGTGCCGCTGGCGCACTTCATCGTATTCGCGCCGCGTTTTGCCGATGAAATCCTCCCGCAGATCCTCGCTCAAGAGGCTTCCGGCGACCCCGACGCTGCGCGAGGCATCGGTCACGTAAACCGCAGGACCGCTGTAGTTCGGCTCGATCTTGACGGCCGTGTGGGCGCGCGAGGTAGTCGCGCCTCCGATCAGCAGGGGTAGGGTGAAGCCCAGCCGCTCCATTTCTTTTGCGACGTGGACCATTTCGTCCAAGGACGGCGTGATCAGGCCGGAGAGGCCAATGATATGGACACCGTGTTCGCGCGCCGCCTCGAGGATTTTTTCGCAGGGCACCATGACGCCCAGGTCGATGACCTCGAAACCGTTGCATTGCAGCACGACGCCGACGATATTCTTGCCGATATCGTGCACGTCGCCTTTAACCGTGGCCAGCAGGATCTTGCCGTTCGATTGGGCTATCCCGCCGGCCTTTTCCTCTTCCATGAACGGCATCAGGTAAGCCACCGATTTCTTCATGACGCGGGCGGATTTGACCACCTGGGGCAGGAACATCTTGCCGGCGCCGAACAGGTCGCCGACCACGTTCATGCCCTGCATGAGCGGACCTTCGATGACATGCAACGGCCGCTCGTACTGCCGGCGGGCTTCCTCGGTGTCCTGCTCGATGAATTCGTCGATACCCTTGACCAGCGCGTGTTCCAAACGCTTCTGCACCGGCCAGTGCCGCCAGGCGAGATCTTCCTTCCTTTCGACGGTTCCACCTTCGTCCCGGTATTTCTCGGCGATGGCCAATAGCCGTTCGGTGGCGTCCGGGTGGCGTGCGAGGATCACATCCTCGATGGCGTCTCGGAGTTCTGCCGGGATGTCTTCGTAAATGGCGAGTTGGCCGGCATTGACGATACCCATGTCCATGCCGGCGCGGATCGCATGGTAAAGAAAAACGGCATGGATGGCTTCGCGCACCGGATTGTTGCCGCGAAAGGAAAATGACACGTTGGAAACGCCACCCGAGATCAGCGCATGGGGCAGGGTTTCCTTGATCGTCTGCACGGCTTCGATGTAGTCGAGGCCGTAGCGGTTGTGTTCCTCGATGCCGGTGGCGACCGCGAAGATATTGGGATCGAAGATGATGTCCTCGGCCGGGAACCCGAGTTGTTCGGTGAGGATTTTGTACGCGCGGGCGCAGATCTCCACCTTGCGCTCGCGGGTGTCGGCTTGGCCTTGCTCGTCGAACGCCATGACGATGACGGCCGCACCGTAGCGCCGGACCAGTTTGGCGTGGCGGATGAAAGCGTCTTCGCCTTCCTTCATCGAGATCGAGTTGACGATGCCCTTGCCCTGCAGGCATTTCAGTCCCGCTTCGAGAATGTCCCATTTGGACGAGTCCAGCATCACCGGCACGCGGGCGATGTCGGGTTCGGAGGCGATCAGGTTCAGGAAACGGACCATGGCGGCTTGCGAGTCGAGCATGCCTTCATCCATGTTCACGTCGATGACCTGCGCGCCGTTCTCGACCTGCTGACGGGCGACGTCGATGGCCTGCTCGTATTTCTCCTCGCGAATCAGGCGGCGAAAGACCGCCGAACCCGTGACGTTGGTGCGCTCGCCGACGTTGACGAACAAGGATTCAGGACCGATGTTCTGGGGCTCGAGCCCGGACAAGCGGCACTTGGGCTCAATCTCCGGGATAGACCGGGGCGGGAAGTGCTCCACCGTATCGTGGATGGCTTTGATATGAGACGGCCGGGTGCCGCAGCAGCCGCCCACGATGTTCAAGAATCCCTGCTCGGCCCATTCGGCAATTTCCTTGGCCATGGCTTCGGGCGATTCGTCGTATTCGCCGAATTCGTTGGGGAGCCCGGCGTTGGGGTGAGCCGAGACATAGGTGTCAGCGATATGCGCCAGCTCTTCGATATATTGCCGAAGTTGTTTGGCTCCCAGCGCGCAGTTAAAGCCGATGGAAATCGGTTGCGCGTGGCGCAGCGAGTTCCAGAACGCCTCCACTGTCTGGCCTGACAGGGTCCGACCCGAGGCGTCGGTGATCGTGCCGGAGATCATCACCGGCAAGCGGAGCCCGCGATCGTCGCAGAACTGCTCTACGGCAAAGACGGCGGCCTTCGCGTTCAAGGTGTCGAAGATCGTTTCGATGAGAATGATGTCCGCGCCGCCGTCGACTAAGCCTTTGGTGGCTTCGTAATAAGCGTCGACCAGTTCGTCGAAGCTCACGTTGCGGAAGGCGGGATCGTTGACGTTCGGGGAAATCGAGGCGGTCCGATTGGTCGGCCCCAATACGCCGGCGACGAACCGCGGTCGATCGGGGGTCTTCTCGGACATGGCGTCGACCGCTTGCCGCACCAGGCGAGTCGCCTCCACATTGAGTTCGTAAGCCAATTCCTCCATGCCGTAATCCGCAAGGCTGACCCGGTTGGCATTGAAGGTGTTGGTCTCGATGATGTCCGCGCCCGCTTCCAGATAGGCATCATGAATGGCCCGGATGATCTGCGGCTGCGTGAGGCAGAGAAGATCGTTGTTGCCTTTGAGATCTTTCGGCCAGTCGACGAACCGCTCCCCGCGATAGTCGCTCTCGCCGAGTCGGTAGCTTTGGATCATGGTGCCCATCGCGCCGTCCAGGAATAGAATCCTTTCCGAAAGTAGTTGTCTGAGTAAAGCGGCGCGGGCGTTCAAATCGATCATCGTGCGGTGTTCCGAGGTAAGGGAAGGTCGAAAGCGTGTTTCGACGGCAAAAGGGATCATATTCTAGAGACAGAGTGTCCGGTGATAAACCGGTTCGTGAGCGACAAGCCGGTGAATTCCTTGCCATGAGGAAATGAAAGATGTAAAAATTCGGCTCGCTTTCAAGATATGGCTAACGATTTCGCCTACGGATGCTTCTCTTTCGCGGGGGAGGGCAACCGTCACATTACCAGTTCCGGGGAGATATGTATGAATTTTCGAGCTTTCGGCGCAGCCGGCCTAATTTGGCTTGCTGGGGCCATTGGAACCACCGCTTGGGGAGAAATCCTACTAAAAGACAACAGCGAAATTGCGGGTACGTGGCAGCTTGAGTCGGTGGCTCCGGCGCTCAATAAACCCAAGATTGAGGAGAATCGGACCTGGGAATTCAAACTCGACGGCACCATTGTCACTTCGGGGTTCAATCGGCATTTCAAAGCGGAAGACCGGCACGAATGGACGTACAAAATCGTGAACGGCAAAATTGCAGCGGATGATCCGGGGCGGCCGGGAAGACCGATCGAGTATACGGTCTATGAGAAAACGCCCGACCGAATGATCCTTAAAGGCGGTATCGAAGGGTTTTATTTCTTTAAAAAACAATAATAGAGGAAACCGGATATGAATAAGTTTTTTCAGTTCAACAAAGATGACCGAACGATGTGGATGGGCATGCTGGGAATCAGTGCGGTCTTCATCGTGCTGATGTCGTTGTTCACGACCACGTCGCCTTTTTATTACGCGCAACGCATTCTGATCACGATTTTGATCATGTTTCTGCCGGGTTACGCGATTACGAAGCTGTTTTTCGACCATATGGAGTTCACGGAGTACAGGGCTCTCGATAAGTTCTTGGTCTCGTTCTTCTTCTCCATAGCCACGGTGCAGACTCTGTACTTCTTGGCAACGTATCTCCGCACTTACGCCTTCAACGTGGACGAAGAGGTGATCAGCAGCAACGCAGTTGCAGTGTCCATCGCTACTTTGGTTATTGCCGCTGCTTTCGGCGTCAAGTTCTACTTGAACAAAAAGAAAAGCGTTACATCTTGAAGCAGATTGTGTTCAGCAACATTGATGACGGCCATGAGTTCAGGTGATCCTAATCCCAAAAAGCCCACGCTATTTCAGGTCATTGCCAGTGTCGTTGCGGCGGCTTTCGGTGTCCAAAGCTCCGCAAACCGGGAGCGCGATTTCGCGGCTGGTTCGGCCAAGGCTTATATCATCGGCGGCATAATTTTTACGGTGCTATTTGTTCTGGCCGTCATTACCGTGGTCAATCTAGTCATTAAATCCACCGGGACTTAGGAACGCTGCGGAGCAACGCCATCAGAAGCCCCGTGCGTTTCGGTCGCGGGGTTTTTTCCTTCAGGCCGCAGGGCAGATCGGTTGACGAATTGTGGCGCCGATGATTATTCTTGGCTAAAACGCGGCGCCAAATGGCCGCTCGTCGATGTTTCCTGGCTTTGGCCCATTCTCGACCAGGCGAAGCTCAGGAGCCCCAAAGGACTGAACGGAGGCTAGGATGGCCGATATTTCTACCAAGCACGTCTCGTATTGGATCGATTCCACACCGGAGACGAGCTACCCAGAGCTCCCGGGTGATCTTTCCGTCGATGTGGCCGTTGTCGGCGCCGGCATTGTGGGCTTGACCACGGCGCTCCTCCTGAAACGGGCCGGGCGAAGCGTGGCGGTCATCGACTCGCAGAAAATTGTCGGGCAGGTCACGGGGCGAACCACCGCCAAACTCACCTCGCTGCACGGTCTTATCTACTCCTATCTGATCAAATCTTTCGGTGAAGACGGTGCTCGCGTCTACGCGGAGTCGAATCAAGCCGCGATCGAGATTGTTGACACCATACGAACGCAATTGGGCAGCGAGTGCGATTTCGAGCGCCAGGCGGCGTACACCGTCACGGAGTCGAAGGAGCAGTTGCCGGCTTTGGAAGCCGAGCGGGAAGCTGCCGCAAGGCTGGGATTGCCAGTCGATCTTGTCACCGAAACGACTTTGCCTTTTCCGATTGTCGGTGCGGTACGCTTCGATAACCAAGCACGGTTCCACCCGCGGAAGTATTTGTTGTCGGTCGCTCAGGCCGTGGATGGCGACGGCTGCGCGATCTTTGAAAATACCCGGGTTCTGGACGTCGAAGAGGGAGCGCCTTGTCAGGTCTTGACTGACAAGGGGAAAGTCACCGCGCGAGATGTGGTCATCGCGACCAATATTCCCATTCTGGATCGCGGTGGGTTTTTCGCCAAGGCATTCCCCAGGCAGCACGTCGTGGTCGGGATTCGGGTGGCCCCGGAGCAGGTTCCCGATGGAATGTTTCTGTCGGTGGGGGAGCCCTCGTATTCGGTCCGCGTTCATCCGACGGACAAAGGGCCGTTATTGATCGTTTCGGGACAGGGATATCCGACGGGTCACGCGGACACCGCGCAGAAGTCGAGAGAGCTGCGGTGGTTCGTCCAAAACCGCTTTCAGGGTGCGTCCATAGAATACGAGTGGGTCAATCAGGATTACGACGCCGCAGATCGCGTGCCTTATATCGGTCATCTCACGCCGGGCTCGAAGCACCTTTACACGGCAACCGGATTCAGCGCCTGGGGTTTAACCAACGGCACGATGGCTGCTACGATTCTTTCCGACGAAATTATCGGCAATCACAACCGCTGGGCAGAGCTTTACCGAGCGACGCGCGTGAATCTCAAGACGTCGGGTGCGAAGCTCCTGAAAAAAAACGTCCATATCGGGGAAATGTGGCTGAAGGACAAACTGGCGTCCGGCTTGAGGCAGACCCCGGAGACCGTTGCTCCCGGAGAAGGGGAGATTATCAACTTCCATGGCAAAAAGACTGCTGTGCATCGGGACGAGACGGGCCAAATTCATGCGGTGTCCGCCGTTTGCACGCACCTCGGCTGCATCGTTCACTGGAATAAAGCGGCTAAGTCATGGGATTGCCCTTGCCATGGCTCACGCTTCGATGCGGAGGGGAAGGTGATATCGGGTCCTGCGATAAAGAATCTCGAGCCTGAGTCACTGTAGCCTGTTACCGATTGCGCCTTTCAGCAGAGGGTTATTTTCGGCTGCCGAGCGCCTTAAAACGCTTCTCGTTAACTCTGTTCTCTAATACCGAGAGCGGCAGGAGGGTTGTAACGAATAAACGTCAATATAGATAAAATATTAACAAAAACTAACCCATATAATGCTTTAGCTGGATTTTAGATAACTGGCGAAGCTGTTATTTCCCTTTTTTGCCTGCTTTCGATTCCTCCGCATCTCTCCGTAACCCTCCTTATTTTTTTTTCTGTAACAATAGATTATTCATCTACTTATGTTTCGAATATTTATCTGTTTTATTTTTTAGTTACTACTTTTTTGAGGTGGCTCATCAGGTAATGGCCGAGCGAGAATGCCTGTGGGCTTCGATGGAGATGCTGCTCGTTAAGGTATTTAGTCTATGGAGGTGGTTATGTAAAGCCTAAATGGATTCGAATATATACAGGTATCGTTGGTACCTGGTAGCGCTTCTTAAAGCTGTAAAAAGGACTTTTTCAGTAGTGCACAAAGGAAGTGAACTATGCAACACGACGAACACCCCGCCGGTTTACGGCAGAGTCATAAAAGGTCCGGCGCCACGCTTTGGACTGTTGTGGCGCTAACCGTCTTTTACGTCTCCGAAGCCGCTCATGCACAGGATTACCGCACCATCGACGGTTACGGAAACAATATCGCCAACCCCACATGGGGGACGCCCAGTGCTCATTTGCTGCGGAGCGCGAGCGGCGCGTACTACGCGGACGGCATTGCCTCGCCGGCTGGTGCCACGCGGCCGAGTCCCCGCGAGATCAGCAATGCCGTTTTCACCCAGAATGACGCGCTCATCCCTGCGCGAGGCGGCCAAAGTGATTTCATGTGGACCTGGGGTCAATTTTTGGATCACGACTTGGGGCTTACCGAAGGGACGGCAGAGAACTTTCCGATTGACATCCCCGCAGGAGATGCGTTCTTTGATCCTCAAGGAACGGGCACCAAGACGATGCCGTTCCGTCGCGCGATTTTCGATGCGGCCACCGGGAGGAGCACGAGCAATCCGCGCGAGCAGATCAACGAAGTCACCGGGTACATCGACGGCTCCATGGTCTACGGGTCCGACGGAGCTCGCGCCGCCTGGCTTCGGTCTGGCCCTTACCTGAAGGTTTCGTCCGGCAACCTGCTTCCGCACAACGACGGAACGCAACCGAACGCCGGCACGCCGGAAAAGCCAAATTTATCGCCCGAGCTTTTCGTCGCGGGCGACATCCGGGCCAACGAGCAGCCCACGCTTGCCGCCATGCACACGCTGTTCGTGCGCGAACATAATTATCAAGTCGACCGAATCCGCAAGGCGAAGCCGAGCCTCGACGACGAAGAACTCTATCAGCGCGCCAGACAGATCGTCATCGCCGAGATCCAGCATGTGACGTATGAGGAATATCTGCCGGCTCTCTTGGGGCGAGGCGGTCTTCACACAACCCGGCGTTACGATGCCGGCGCCAATCCGGGGCTCAGCTCGCTCTTTTCGACGGCCGCCTTCCGGCTCGGGCATACCATGCTCAGCTCGAAAGTCCTGCGTCTTAAGGAAAATGGCAAGTCGATCGAAGAAGGCCCGTTTTCGCTCCGCGATGCATTTTTCGAGGCAGCTCCGCCCATGTTGGCGCGACACGGCATCGAGCCCCTTATCCGCGGTGTGGCGGCGCAGCGCATGCAGGAGTTGGACAACAAAATAATCGACGACGTCCGCAATTTCCTGTTCGGTGCACCGGGGGCCGGCGGACTGGACCTGATCGCGCTGAACATACAGCGCGGCCGCGACATGGGATTGCCCGACTTCAATACCGTCCGCTCGGATTTTGGCCTGCCGCGCAAATCCAGTTTCTCCGAGATCACCTCCGATCGGGCTTTGGCAACGACCTTGGAGCAGCTTTACGGCAATGTCGACGAGATCGATCTGTTCGTGGGACTTCTCTGCGAGGACGATATCCGCGGCACGATGCTGGGCGAAACGCTAAGGACTATCCTTGTGGACCAATTCCACCGCAGCCGCGCGGGGGATCGCTACTGGTATACCCGTACACTGAAAGGGAAGGATCTTGCCATGGTGCACCGCACGCGTCTGTCCGATATCATTCGCCGTAATACGTCAATACGAAACATTCAGGAAGACGTATTTTTCGTAACGAAGCGCGATCGCTGAGGCAGCATTACGGGGTGAACCGCGCTGGCGAAAAGTGGCCGATCGCGAATCGGAGGCTTGTAGTTGGTCCGGTTCTCTCGTGTTGCAAGGAGCAGTAACGCCATTGGGGGAGTTAAACGTGCCCCGCTCCTATCGCGACGCTGATCCGGCGAACATGCCGCTCGCGAAGGCGACATGAGGGTCATGAGTACCATTTGAATTACAATGCTTTGAACCGAGGATATGGGGCGGCGGTTCAGCGGTGTTGAATCGAGGACGCCCCTACCTTGCCCAGCCCACTCCTATCGGACATTTTCACCAGCAGCCTAATCATGCATGCCGGTGGAATGCGCGGGATGAGATCATCCGGCGCATCCTCAACTTATCAGGAAACCTGTCATGCAAATCTGGGTCGATGCCGACGCTTGCCCGAACGTCATCAAGGAGATTCTGTATCGTGCGGCGGAAAAGCGGCAGATTTCGCTGATTCTCGTCGCCAATCAGCCGCTTCGGACGCCGCCGTCGCGTTATATCAGAGCTCTTCGCGTGCCCGCGGGATTCGATGTGGCCGACAACAAGATAGCTCAGGGAATCCAGCCCGGCGATCTGGCGGTCACCGCGGATATCCCGCTGGCCGCCGAGGTCGTCGAGAAGGGCGGCTACGCGCTCAATCCGAGGGGGCAGTTCTACACGAAAGACAACATCCGCGAACAACTGACGCTGCGCAACTTCATGACGGAGCTGCGCAATAGCGGCGTCGAGACGGGCGGCCCCTCGTCCTTGAGCCAAAGCGACCGCCAGGCCTTCGCGAATCAGTTGGATCGTTTCTTGTCCCGACAGCCCAAGGATTAAGCAGAGCTTCACGCCCAGCGTGACGCGAGCGCTTTAGCGGATTCAATCGCCGCGTCGCCGGCCATCAGGAACGCTCGAAGCCAGCCGCGGCGGCCGGTTCGGGTTTGGGCCCCGCCAAGAGCGTTCGTTTGACGGTGAAAATGGCCGCCATGGGCAGTGCCAGTCCGATTACGGTGACGGTGATGAGCAATGCGCCCAGTTCGCTGTAATCGGCGGGAACCTCCAGCGCCCCGGTGGCTGCATTCCTGACCTCGCGCGTGACGGTGAACACCTGATTCAGATACTTGGTGCCCAATTGCGAAAGCGATAAGGCCAGGTTGGTAAAGGCCGCCATGACGGCGAAATAGGTCGCCTTGAGTCGCTCCGGAGCCGAGTTGGCGATCCAGGCCAGCATGGGAATCATCGCGATTTGACCCAGGGGCGATTCCAGGGCCGTGTCGATCAAAGCGATGAACCGGGCGTCGACCACGCCGCCCGTGTGCGCGGCGGTCCAGTGGTGAAATCCATAGAACATCGCGATGTTGGGTAGGTAAAGGACGGCGCCGGCGACGGTCAAAACGGCGATGATATAGGTGATCGGACGCTCGGCCATGAAGCGGCGGAAGATGAACATGCCGAACAGCGTCAACGCGCTGGCGATCAGCGAAAGCTGGGACAGGAACTGCTGGTCGAAGCCGAGGTCGTCGATCATCCACCAGCTCGAACCGGCCCCGGTCGAAGGTATCGCGCGAAACGCGAAGATTACGATGGCCGTGGCATAGAGTTCGTTGCGGGCCCGGTCCGGGAGATCCGAGGTCAGCCGCCGCATCAGGAACAGCACGATGGCGAGGGAGCCCATGAAGATGATTTCCTCGTTCAAAGGCACGGCGGCTAGACCCATGCCGACCGAGAACAGGACGAACACGAGGCCGCCGCCCAGAATCCACCAGTTTACCTCGGGCAATTCGTCGATCGGTCTCGTTAGGAGCCGCTGAATCTCATCCGTTTCAAATCCCTGAGAGGCCAACCGTTGCGCGTCGCGCCAGCGCAAAACGGCGGCTAACGCCACGCCCAGAACGGAAACGGCCGGAATGATCAGCGCCAGCCGGTAAATCTGAAGATAAACCGCGGTTTTCTCCGGTCCGCTCAGGTTCTCGACGCCGCTGAACAGATACACGTTGACCGCCGCGACCAATAGGGTGCCGCCGATAATCGCGACCCTCCCCAAAGTCTGCATCGTGGTATGGGCGAGGCGGAGCTGTTCTTCCTCGATCGGGCGGCCTTCGCGGTCCACGCGCGGCACCGCCTCGACGGTCATGGCGTCCGCCACCGTATCCTGCAGCACGTAGCCGATAGGCGCCAGCAGGGCGGAAAGGACGTACCAGGTTTCGGTCGGCAGAATCTCGCGCATGGCGGCCGGGCTGTCGAGCAAGCCGATCATGATCAACAGGCTGGCGGAAATCAGCCCCGCACCGAGAATAATGAGGCCGGATTTGTGGCGCCAGATCAGGTCTACCAGATGACCCAGCGGCATTTTCAAGGTCCAGGGCAGCATCATCCAAAAGCTCAGGGCGGCCAGGAACTCCGCGGACAGGCCGAGATATTCCTTGACGAAGAAGGTGCCCACGATGCCGGTCAGCCCGGAAATCCCGGCCGCCATGTAGACCATGATGGGCGGAAGATAGCTCAGCCGCATCTGGCGGCCGAGGTCGAAAACATTGCGGTCGAGCCACTCTTTCCAATGCATGGGAATCTCTCTCCATAGGTAAACGTCCCGAGCGATTGTAGAACAAGCCGTCGGGCTCTCCGAGGTTTTTGCATAGATTCAGCTTGGAAGGCCGCTCCGAGACAGCCGTCTTACTCGGCGGGACCGGTTTACCTCGTTGTGCGATTCTGATAGAACCGGATGAGTGAATACGGATACGGCGCGATAGCCTATGTGCCGGAAGCAAGAGAAAGAAAACGTCAAGCAATTTCAGAAAATGTGGAGGCCCAGCATGAAATCGCATTCCTTGGCACAGATGTTCAAGACCCTGTTGTTGGGGGCGCTGATAAGCGGAATTGTCTCGGAACAGGCATCGGCCGGGAATGTCGCGGCTGAAGACGCATTGGATCGGGCGCTTCGAGGCGATCACCGGGATGCCGGAAACCGCGACCGGGATCAATACCGGCATCCCAAGGAAACCCTGCGCTTCTTCGGCCTTCGGCCCGACATGACGGTGGTGGAGATCTCGCCCGGACGCGGCTGGTACACGGAAATTCTCGCGCCTGTCCTGCGTGCCGATGGAAAACTCTACGCGGTCGGTTTCGGACCGATCCAACCCGGGATGCCCGAGTACGCCGCCAAGATGCAGAAAGCCTATGAAGCCAAGCTCAAGGCGAGACCGGATGTCTACGACAGGGTCGTCCTGACCTCGATGCAGAATCCGAAACAGGCGGAGTTCGCGCCTCCGGGCACGGCGGATCTGGTGCTGACCTTCCGGAACGTCCACAACTGGATAGCGGACGGCACGGCGGACGACATGTTCAAAGCGATGCACCGGGCTTTGAAGCCGGGCGGGACGCTCGGCGTGGTCGAACATCGCGCCAAGCCGGGCACTTCACCTAAAGACATGATGAAGACCGGCTATGTGACCGAAGATTATGTGATTGCCTTGGCCGAAAAAGCCGGTTTCAAACTCGCGGACAAGTCCGAGATCAATGCCAACCCCAAGGACACCAAAGATCATCCGGAGGGCGTATGGACTCTGCCGCCCGCTTTGCGGATGGGCGAAAAAGATCGGGATCGCTACCTCGCTATCGGGGAGAGCGACCGGATGACGCTTAAGTTCGCCAAGTAAACATTTGGGCGAGCGGCCCGACGGGGGCAATAGCTACGTGCTTCGGTTTCCGGCGACGGAAGCCTGAGTCATAAGCTAACGTCGCCGAGTTCGATTATTGCCTTGTTTGAGCTGCAGCCACCGGGCGATGAGCAGCATGATCAACACCAGCCAGCCGTAGGGGTAGGGGATAGCCCCGGTGAGGAACGCGCCGAGACTGGCGACGAGCAGTAATCCCAGAGCCAAAAGGTAGGTATCCATGGCGGCGAATCTCCAAATACCGTGTAAATGTCCGTACGTTAGACCGCGTCGAATCCCTGCCGGTAGTCGATCAACGAAAAGAAACCTGGGTAGGCCGGGATAAGCCTGTCCTGAGCCCTGTCGAAGGGGCGGAGCCGTTCCCGGCGCTGTTCTGCCGGAAACGCGGAGCCTGTCCTGAGCCCCGCCGAAGGGCTTATTCCGGCCTACATGTTGGAGTCGGAGACCCTTCGATTTTCCGGTGGAGCCAAGCGGGACAGAATCAAAACGGTTCCTTGAACGGGCGAAGGTCCAGTTCGTGCGTCCAGGCGCTGCGTTGCTGACCGTGCAGCAGCCAGTAGGTGTCGGCAATGGCGTCCAGATCGAGCAGACCGTCGGCGCCTTTTTGTGCGACGAATTCGGGAAAGGCGTTGCGAGCCCGCTCGCCATTAATCACGCCGTCGATGATGACATGCACCACGTGAATGCCCTGCGGCCCGAATTCCCGAGCCATGCCCTGGGCCAAGGCCCGTAGGGCGCTTTTCGCGGCCGCGAAGGCCGTGAACGGAGGACGGGCGCGCAACGAGGCGCTGGCGCCCGTGAAGAACAGAGTCCCGTGACCTTGATCGATCATCACTCGCGCGGCCTCCCGCCCCGCCAGAAAGCCGGCGTAGGCATTCTGCAGCCAAAGCTGCCGGAACATATCGCCGCTGGTCTCCAGCAGCGGAGCCCGCTGATTGCTGTCCACGTTGCAGGCGACGATATCCAGTGAGCCGGGATCGCCGGAAACTCTCTCGAACAGCGATATGACGTCGCCTTCGACGGTGGCGTCGGTGGCCACGGGCAGCGCCCGGCCGCCGGCCGCTCGGATCTCCGCCGCGATCCGTTCCAGTTTCTCGGCGGTGCGGCCGGCAAGATAGACTTTCAGCCCCTCGCGCGCGAAACGCCGGGCGAGGGTCGCGCCCAAGCCCTTGGAAGGTCCAACTCCAATGACGACGGCTTTACGATCGGTCATGTCAAGGTGCTCGCTGCGACGTTTAGGCTCGGGTGAAGATCAGGCCGAAGTTGTTGGCCGGCATGTTGATCTTTTCGCTCAGCGCAAGGGTATGACCGTGCGCCGCTTTTTCCAGATCGGCAATGTCCTTCAGGCCCCACTCCGAGACACCCGCCGAATGAATCATCTGATCAAACTCCTGGTTCGATTCGGTAGTGTATTGCCCGCGGTCCTTGAAAGGTCCGTAGATGAACAGGAAACCGTTTTTGTGCAGCAATTGCGAGGCGCACTTCATCATGCCGTCGGCGACGGAAATGGGAGCGACCTGAAAAATGTTGATGACGAAAATCACATCGAAGAGCTGCTCGTCCGGGTGGGGCCAGGTCTCTTCGCGGGTTAGGTCCAATTGGATGGGCTTCACCACATTCTGTACCTGATTTTCCCACGTGACTCTCATGATGTTTTCCAGGGCGTGCTCGTTCATGTCGGTGGGGTGAAACGCCAGGTGCGGGAAATTCGGCGCGAAGTAGTTGATGTGCATACCGCTGCCGCTCGCGAACTCCAGTACGTTCCCCGGCGTCGTTGGAAACTTCTGCTTGAAGGTTTCCAGGATCGGATCGCGGTTGCGGTGCCCCGCCCAGGAGACATAAGGGCTTAACGGGTGCGGATCAAGCGGTGGTCTTTCTTGGGACATGAAAATTCTCCTCGTGGAATGTTGTCTTGTTGTAGTGAATTTCAACGGTGTCCGGATACCGGACGTTCATATTTTGAGCAGTTTGCGTGCCAGCATTATTCGACTCGTTTTCACGTAAAAACAAGCGTTTATGAAGGTTCTTGTGTGGTATTGGTGAAATACAACTTCATTGGATGAAAAATAGCTTCCTAAATCTTAAGGGACCGGTTTAGTCTATTGCATCCATGATGCAACACGCGCGCCCTCCATGAACCAGGCAAAATTTTCCCAGTTGACTCCAATCGGCTTTCTCCAGACTTTCGTCATCGAACTGATGGAGCTGTGCGAGGAGGCGGGCTCGGCCCAGGCGGGGCAGATCATCGAGCGGATTGCCCGTAGCGCCGGGCGATTCTTTGAAGAAGCGTTCAGGACCGAGTACGCCCTCGACCAGGCCCTGGATCGAGAGAGCTACGCGGATTTGATCATCGGTCTCAAGAACAAGATCGGCGGGCATTTTTCTTTGATTTCGAGCGATGCGGAGTGCATCCGGGTGGCCAGCAGCCGCTGCCCGTTCGGCGAGGGCGTGAAGAATTCACCGGAGTTGTGCCGGATGACCTCCAGCGTTTTCGGCGGCATCGCGGCGCGCAACTTCGGTTACGCCAAGGTCGTACTGGAACGGCGCATCGCGCTCGGCCATGAAGGCTGTGAAGTGGGCATCTATTTGAATCACGAGACTGCCACGGGATTGCAAGGAATCGAATATCGGGATCAACCGGAGCCCAAGCCGGAACAAAAACATACCTGCGACTTGCAGGCCCGTATCGAGGAACGCATGCACCGAATCTGGTGCCAGATCAATGTACGCCATCCCATGCTTCCGGATACCGAGCGGCCGGCTATCGTTGCGCAGTCCCCGGCCATGCAGGACGTGCTGCGGGCGGTCGAAATCGTGGCGCCCACCCCGGCCACGGTGCTGATTCGGGGCGAGACGGGGGTCGGCAAGGAGTTGGTCGCCCGCGCCATCCATGCCATGAGCGAGCGCTGCGAAAAGCCCTTCATCGCCGTGAATTGCGGGGCGATTCCCGAGGGACTGGTGGAAAGCGTGCTGTTCGGCCACGAAAAGGGCGCGTTCACGGGTGCCATCGAGATTCACCGCGGTTATTTCGAGAGGGCCGACGGTGGAACCCTCTTCTTGGACGAAGTGGATTCACTGACCCCGGCGGTCCAGACCGGGTTGCTCCGGGTGCTGCAGGAAGGCGAGTTGGAGCGGGTGGGGGGACACCGCACTTTGAACGTCGATACCCGGATCATTGCCGCCACCAATTGCGATTTGGAAAAAGCGGTGGCCGAGGGACGCTTCCGTAAAGACCTGTACTACCGCATCAATGTGGTGAAATTGGCGATCCCTCCGCTTTCCGAACGGTCGGAAGATATCCCCTACCTGGTCGACCTGATTTTGAAGCGGCTGGCCAAACGCTACCGGAAACCCATTCAGGGGGTGACGGCTGCCCTCATGGAACGGCTGCGGGCCTATCCATGGCCCGGTAACGTTCGGGAATTGGAAAATGTCCTGGAGCGGGCGGTCCTATTCGCCCAAGGTGCAGAAGTTGCCGATGCCGACGTCGGGCTGAGTTCCGCCGTCTCTATGGAATGCGGCTGGAAGGCTATTCGCAAGCAGGTATTGGACCGTGTGGAACGCGAATACCTCGATCAGGCGTTAAAGCGTTTCCAGGGCGACATCAATCGCGTGGCCGAGTGGATGGAACTGACGCCACGCGCGGTGTATCTGAAGCTGAGTGAGCTCGGCATCGATCCCTCTCCGTTTCGCCCGCTTCGGTCCAAAATGGCCAAGGACCGGTAGTGTAGCCTGCGCTTTTGGGCGCGAACTTCGTTAGAAACGCCAATCCAACGTGAATATCTTGTGGAGTCAAATCATGAGCAAATCCTATCCCTGGCATCTGGAAGGCAGCTACTTCGAAACCTGCAACTGTGAAACGGCCTGCCCATGCGTGTGGTTCAATCCGCCCAGTGAAGGCGACTGCAAGCTGCTCGTTGCCTGGCATATCGATAAGGGCCATTCGGAAGGCGTTACGCTGGATGGACTAAACGTCGCGTTGGCGTGCTATGCGCCGGGACATATGAAGGAAGGCAACTGGCAGGCGGCGCTTTATCTGGATGAGCGGGCGGATGCGGCCCAATCGGAGGCGCTGACCAAAATTTTCGCCGGCCAGTCGGGCGGGCATCCGGCATTGCTGGCGGGCTTTGTCGGCGAAGTGCTCGGTGTGAAGCACGTGCCGATGACCTACGAAGCCGCCGGGAAAGAGCGGCGCCTTTTGATGTCCGACCTCGCGGAGGTGAGCATACGCGCCATCGACGGCATAGACGGAAACGAGTCCACGATCACGAATCCGCCCTTGTGCGTGGTGCCCTCTTACCCTTCCGTGGTGGCGAAGTCGGAGGTTTACCGCTATCAGGACTATGGTTTCGATTGGGAGTTTTCCGGGCGCAACGGCTATTTCTCTCCCTTCGCGTATCACCCGTAAGCCATGGCTGCTTCGGCGAAAATTTCCAAGGGCACGGTCCAGGGTCTGCTGATTGCCGCGGGACTCGGCGCCGCCACGATCGCGGCGTGGTGGGCTCTCTATCAGCAGCAAGTGGCGATGAACAGTTTGCCCATGGACCGTATGTGGATGCCGCCAACCGGCACCTGGCGCTGGTCGCTAACCGACTTCGGACTGACCGGGGCGATGTGGCTGATCATGATGCTGGCCATGATGCTGCCGGTAGTTACGCCGATGGCCGTGCTGATAGCGCGAATCGACCGGAGCCGACGGTCGGATGCACGAATTAATCTATCGGCGTTTCTGTTGGGCTACATCGCGCTGTGGATGGGGTTCGGAATCATCGTGACTCTGCTCCAGTGGCAGTTCCATGGTTTCAATTGGTTGACGCCGATGATGGACAGCCGCAGTTCCATCGTGTCCGGAGCTATCCTGATCGTGAGCGGCATTTACCAATTCACGCCATGGAAGACGGCCTGTCTGAATCACTGCCGAACGCCCATGGGGTTTCTGCTCACCCATGGGCGGCCTGGTTGGCGTGGCGGATGGCGATTGGGCCTTCATCACGGCCTTTACTGCGTGGGCTGCTGCTGGGCGGAAATGCTGGTGATGTTCGCCGTGGGCGTCATGAACGTGTTGTGGATGGGCGTGATTACTCTGGCGATCCTGGCCGAGCGTTATGTTCCCGGACCGCAGGAAAGCGTTCGGAAACTGATTGGGCTCGGGTTAATCGCCTGGGGCTGCGCTCTATGGCTGTGACGTGACGGCAGACCGCAAAAAATCCGGGTTCCGTTTCAGTGTCGGCCGGCTTTTTCCGCCGGTCTCTAACTCTGCACCTTTATCGATCGCATCTCCTGCCTAGACCATTTTCGAATCCGACCGGATGGGTTTTTTATTGTCCCGTTAGGGCGCGCCCGAGCATCGCCGCCTTGGGCCGGAACGGCCCGCAAGGGGCGCGCGAGGGATCGCGCGCGGCGACCGAGGCACACGGACGTGCCTTTGGTCGCCCCCGGCTCAAGGCGGCGACGCGCAGGATCAGCGTGCCATTCGGGTGCCTTTTTCTTTGGTTCCTTTCTTTTGGGCAAGCAAAAGAAAGGAACTCGCCTGCGGGGCGAGACCCGCCCCAAACTAAGATGCGCCAACGGCGGCCTCCTTATCAGGCCGGGCCTCCTTGCACTGTACATCGGCGAGTTGCCACCTTGCGAAAAAAGCCATCGAGACTTGGTCCGGCCATCAATGTTTCATCCTGTTTCAAGATACGCGGTGTTGTTTCAAAGCTGTTTCATATGAAACGCCGGAGTCGCGGCGAAGCCTTTCAGTAGGGCGATGTGCTGCGGTGCGATTCGATTAAGCAGCTTGGCATGGAGCTTGTAATGATATTAGCTACTGTTTATGTAGGGCTTATTCTCCAGGACATGGCGGCGAGTCGCATTCGCTGTCAGGTGCAAACCGAGAAAGAATTAGTCCTTTAAGACTGGTGTTTCCCCCTAGCCAAGGACGGTCTTTTTTTTCGAGGGAGCGGATAACAATTGGGCAGCGCGGCGTCGTGGCCCACGAATGAAAAACATCCGGAAACCCGACATGAGTGATTGCACTTCAGATTTTCCTAGCGGACGTGACCGTCTCCGGTGGGAAATTGCCTTGGCTCTGATCCTCAAGATTGTCCTGCTGAGCGCCTTGTGGTTTGCGTTCTTCCGTCATGATCCGAATGCACCCAAGCCCGCCGTTACGGAACTGTTTTCATCAGACCGCATTCCTTCAGTCCACCAGGAGAAAGTCAAATGATAGGCGGTGAAGATATCGTCAATTTGTCGCGCCTGCAGTTCGGCCTCACGGCCATGTATCACTTTCTGTTCGTGCCGCTGACCCTGGGGCTGGCCTTCATCCTGGCCATCATGGAGTCGGTGTACGTGATGACCGGCAAGGAAGTCTACAAGGACATGACGAAGTTCTGGGGCAAGCTGTTCGGCATCAATTTCGCGATGGGCGTCACGACTGGTATCACCCTAGAATTCCAGTTCGGTACCCACTGGGCGTATTACTCCCATTACGTGGGCGACATCTTCGGCCCGATTTTGGCCAGCGAAGGCTGGATGGCCTTTTTCCTCGAATCGACCCTGGTGGGGCTCTTTTTCTTCGGCTGGGACAAACTTACCAAAGTTCAGCATCTGGCGGTCACCTGGCTGGTGGCCTTCGGCACCAGTTTCTCGGCCTTGTGGATTCTCATCGCCAACAGGTGGATGCAGCATCCGGTCGGGTCCGCGTTCAATTACGAGACCCTGCGCATGGAGATGACGTCCTTCGCCGACGTGTTCTTCAACTCGGTGGCCCAGGTCAAATTCGTGCATACGGTCGCGGCGGGTTACGTGACCGGCTCCATGTTCGTGCTGGGCATCAGTGCCTGGTATCTGATTCGGCGACGCGACCTCGGCTTCGCCCGCCGTTCGTTCTCCATCGCGGCGGCTTTCGGTTTGGCTTCGGTGCTGTCGGTGATCGTCCTGGGCGACGAAAGCGGTTATACCGAAGGTGAAACCCAAAAAATGAAGCTGGCCGCCATCGAGGCGGAATGGGACACCCACGAGCCGCCCGCCAGCTTCACGGTAATCGGCTTTCCGGATCAGGAGGCGGAGAAGACCCATTTTGCGATCAAGGTGCCCTACGTGCTCGGGCTGATCGCCACCCGCTCCATCGATGAGGAAGTCAGGGGAATTAAAGAACTGCGCGCCGAAAGCGCCGATCGGATCAAAAGCGGCATGATCGCCTACGATCAGTTGCAGAAAATGCGGGCGGGGGACAAGAGCGAGCCTACCAAGGCGCTATTCGACCAGCACGTCACCGACCTCGGCTATGGGCTGTTGCTCAAGAAATACACTGCCGATCCGGCTGCCGCTTCCGAGGAACTGATCCAAAAGGCCGCCAACGACACCATTCCGCGGGTGGCCCCTTTGTTCTGGACGTTCCGTCTGATGGTCGCGGCCGGTTTCACCATGCTGTTCGTATTCGCCATGGCGTTCTATTTCTGCGCGACCCGCGTGGCCGACCAAAAGAAATGGCTACTCAAGCTCGCCACCTGGTGTATCCCGCTGCCGTGGATCGCCTCCGAAGCCGGTTGGTTCGTGGCGGAATACGGCCGCCAGCCCTGGACCATTTCCGGCGTGCTGCCGACCCACCTGTCCGCGTCCAACATCAGTTCCGACTAGCTCTGGTTCAGCATCGGCGGGTTCGTGTTCTTCTACACCGTTCTGTTGGTCATCGAGATGTTCCTGATGGTCAAATACGCGCGCCTGGGGCCGAGCAGCCTGAGCAGCCTGCATACCGGAAAGTATCACTTCGGGGCGAAACCGGCTGCACGAACGGCCTGAGCCGAAACGGGAGACGTATTATGAGAACCTTGAAGTTATTGTTATCGGTAACCTTGCTGACCGCCCTCCCGGCCTCAGCCGTCGAGCCCGCGAGCGAGGCGCGGCTCGATGAAGTGGCCGGGCGCGGCGCCGAGGTCATGCCGTTCGGTTTGGAAAAAACCACCCACATTTTCATGAAAACCGAACAAGGCGGCCGGCAGCAGGTCGTCGCCAAGAACCCCGCCGATGCCGAGCAAATCTGTCTGATCCGCGAGCATCTGGCAGAAATTGCAACCGCCTTTTCCCGAGGAGATTTTTCCGGCCCGACGCGGATTCATGGTGGCGGTATGCCCGGTTTGGAAGCGATGAAAAATGCGCAAGCCGGCCGTATCGAATACCGATACCAAGAGTTGCCCGACGGCGCACAGATCGACTATCTCACTGGAGAAAGAGATTTGGTCCAGGCGATCCACCGCTACTTCGATGCCCAGTTGAGCGACCATGCCCGGCATGCGGTTTCAAGGCACGAACAGCATCGGTTGCATGAAAGGTAAGCGTGATTTTGATTCGGATTTCCCTCACCCTAATCCTCTCCCGCGGGGAGAGGGTGTATAACGAGGAACCCTCATGTTCGATTACGAAACTCTAAGAATCATTTGGTGGCTGTTCACCGGGGTCGTCATCATCGCCTTCGTTCTGACCTCAGGGTTCGACTTCGGTATCTGCGCGCTCATGCCGTTCGTTGGGCGGAACGATCTGGAACGCCGCGCCGTCATCAATACCGTCGGCGGTACCTGGGAGGGCAACCAGGTGTGGCTGGTCCTTTTGGGCGGCGCACTGTTCGCCGTTTGGCCGCTGGTCTACGCGACCCTCTTCTCGGGGCTGTACGTGGCCATGCTGCTGGTGCTGTTTGCTTTGTTCTTCCGGCCGGCGGGGTTCGACTATCGGAGCAAGCTGGAAAACCCCGTTTGGCGCAACGCCTGGGATTGGGGGTTGTTTATCGGAGGGGCGGTGCCGCCTATTCTGCTCGGTGTCTTGGTGGGCAATCTGGTTCAGGGATTGCCGTTCCATTTCGACGCGGATCTTCGACCGTATTACGATGGCAGCTTCTTCGCCTTGCTCAATCCCTTCGCGCTCTTTTGCGGTGCGATCGGATTGCTGCTCAGCCTGTTCCACGGTGCGATTTATCTCAAGTGGCGCACGGAAGGGGAGCTTTACCGGCGGGCGCTGGCCGTGGTACGGGTGCTGGGACCCGTTGTGATCGGCACCGTGCTCTTGGTGGGCTTGTGGGTCGCTTTCGGAATGAGCCTCCCGGAAATCACCGCCATGCCGGGTACCGATGCTCCGTCCAACTCGCTCAACAAAACCGTGACCATGACATCCGGCTGGCTGGGTCAGTTCGTGTCCCATCCCTGGATGCTGGTTGCGCCCGCGCTCGGGTTCTTAGGCTTGTTCCTCGCGTGGCGTTCGGCCCTGGAGCATACGTCCATCGGGGCCTTCGTGTTCAGTTCGGTGGGTATCGCCGGGGTACTGCTGTCGCTCGGCTTCGGACTGTTTCCGTATCTCGTGATTTCGTCGAGCGATCCGAATCACAGCCTGACTATCTGGGATGCCAGCTCCAGCCGCTTCACTCTGGCGTTAGCCTTCTGGATCACGGTAATCTTCCTGCCCATCGTCCTGACCTATACCCGCTGGGTGTATAGGGTGCTGTGGGGGAGCGTCACTCCCGAGAAAGTGCTGAAAGATCAGCATTCTTTGTATTGAGGTAAGAACGTGTGGTATTTCGCTTGGATATTGGGTGTCGGTTTCGCCTGCGCTTTCGGCATCATCAACGCGATGTGGCTGGAGGCGGAGTGCAATATGGATGCCGGCGGGATTGACCCGTCGTGCGATCCATCAACGTAGATTCAATCAAGCATTCTTGATTGATTAACAACCAGAACGGAGGAGGCTAACCATGGCCCGCATCGTTGTATTAGGCGCCGGCATCGGCGGCGTTCCGATGGCTCTCGAAATGAAACAATTGGCCCGGAAAGAGGACGAGGTCTGTGTCATTTCCGACAGTGCCACCTTTCACTTCGTCCCGTCGAACCCCTGGGTGGCGGTGAACTGGCGAAAGCCGGACGACATCAAGGTCGAGCTGGCGCCGATGTTCAAGAAAAAGAAAATTACCTTCATCAACCAGAAAGCGAACCGGGTTCACCCAGACCGGAATCAGATCGAGCTGGCCGACGGCACCAGCGTCGACTACGACTATTTGGTCATCGCCACGGGCCCCAAGCTGGCTTTCGAGGACGTGCCGGGATTCGGCCCGCACGGTCACACGCAATCCATTTGCCACGTCGATCACGCCGCCGAGGCAGGTGAGTTCTGGGACGAGTTCGTCAAAGACCCGGGCCCCATCGTCGTCGGCTCGGTCCAGGGTGCGTCCTGTTTCGGACCGGCCTACGAATACGCCTTTATCGCCGATGCGGACCTCCGCAAGCGGCGGATTCGCGACAAAGTGCCGATCACCTTCGTCACGTCCGAGCCCTATATCGGCCACTTGGGCTTGGGTGGCGTGGGCGATACCAAGGGTCTATTGGAAGGCGAACTGCGGCAGCATCACATCAAGGCCATCACCAACGCCAAGGTCGATCGTATCGAACAGGACATGATGTACGTGACCGAGGTGGACGAGAAAGGACAGGAAAAGCAGAAGCACGAAGTACCGTTCAAGCACGCCATGATGATTCCCGCCTTCATGGGCGTGGACGCGGTGCGTGGCATCGAGGGGCTGGTCAATCCGCGCGGCTTCGTGCTGATCGACGAATACCAGCGCAACCCTAAATTCAAGAATATCTACTCGGTCGGCGTTTGCGTGGCCATTCCGTCGGTAGAGCCCACGCCCGTACCCACGGGGGCGCCCAAGACCGGCTATATGATCGAATCGATGGTGACCGCCACGGCACACAACATTCGCGATGAACTGGACGGCAAGGAACCATCGGAGAAAGGCACCTGGAACGCCTTGTGCCTGGCCGACCTCGGCGATACCGGCGTGGCGTTCGTTGCCAAGCCGCAGATTCCACCGCGCAATGTCACCTGGGCCAGCAAGGGCCGCTGGGTACACCTGGCCAAGATCGCGTTCGAAAAGTACTTCATCCGCAAGATTCGCAAAGGCATCAGCGAGCCGTTCTACGAACGGTTGGGTTTAAAGCTGATGGGCATTGTGCGCTTAAAAGGCTAGTGCCATGTGGCCCGGCACTCGGTGCTTGCAACACACTGATTGCCGGGCGGAATTGAAGGGCTAAAAAAACCGGCACCGCCAGTTTTCGCTCCGGTTGGCGAAAAAGACGGCGCCGGTTTTTTATCGATGATACAGCCGGTGTATCAATACAGCTCATGCTGGTAATGTCTACACCGACTGCTGGTTTAAAGAGCTATTAGATTATCTGAAGCGAGTAATCAGAATTCCTATCATCGTTCCAAGTGCCAGTACTAACGTTGTAGCTTCTAATACAGCCATGACAATCTCCAATCTTTAGTTAAAAACCAAGTAAAAAACTTGGTAATTAATTGTAAAGACCTTGAGACACCGCAAAGGTTCCTAGGCGATTTCTTGAAATTAACTTTAACCGGGCCTGCTTGACTGAGCGAGCCTTCGATAATCGATGGCGATTTTCAAGCCCACGAAGCGGCTGGACATTTTTATCAATTCATCCGTAATCGGGTTGAAATAAAGCTTGGCCTCGGCGACTCGCCTTTTTTCGTTCTCCTCACCCACGGGAATCGCTTCGGCTTTGAACCGATACACGTAAAGCGTCATACCGTCTTTCACGGACTGTTCGGCTGGAGGGCCTAAAACTTCTAAAATTTTCTTCCGGTTCGGTGGTGCAGCCGAAACCTTCGGCAGGTCTTCAGGATCGACCTTCAACTGTCGATGCCCCTCGTCCACTTTGCCTTTGCCCAAAGATCGTATCGACGCTTCAAGAAATGTCGCGGGCGCCATCTCCAGGAAAACCGGCGAGAAATCCCAACGGGACAGCCGATTTTCACGATTGAACGTCATCCCGAAAACGATGGATTTCCCCGGCTGTGCACGAGTGTTCATCTGACGGAAATCCAAATACCACCTGTAGCCCTGGGGGAGTTCTTCTACCCGGCTAGGGTGCAGTTTGGTTAGATAAAGGAAATCCTCACTCAATAGCACCGGCTTCAAGAAATTGAGGCGGAAATGATCCTCGGTGATTTGAACGCGAAAATTCCGTTCGAAGTCGGCGAGCTGATTCTTTGCCTCCAGCAGCCGGAGATAAACGCATCCGCTCAGAGTGAAAAGAAAAAACGAAAAAAGCAGCGTATGGAAAAGACTTTTTGTGAATCTCATGATTGGGCGCGGTTTCGGTAATGGCGGCAGCCGCAAGACCACCGCGTCGACGTATCGCGCGGTGAGCGTGAAGACCAGCAGTCAGCCGATGGTTTGGCAGAATTAATGTCAGCTGATGAGCTGGATAGGATAACTCATAAGGTAACCACCGCTTTTGCAAGCGGCTCACCATGAACCTCATATATCGATCACGGCCGGACAGTGAGTCTCAGGCATGAGCCGCATGTTTCGCATTTCATGTCTATCCCAAGCCCAGCCGAACGGGCGTTTCTAGAGTTATGCTCGAAAGTTGTGGATGAGGGGCTGAGGTAGGCGGCGTATTCTGGATGGTCTTCGAGGTCATCCATTCCTGTTGAGAGGAGCGAATACGCCATGAGTGAAGATAAGGTCATTCGGTTGAAGAGTCCAGGGACACCTGG
>Ga0196971_1000510_pt1 | contig 27879 bp, 18 predicted proteins | sample S1v_1013CmetaG_FD_148660 | JGI IMG/M metagenome (GOLD analysis project Ga0196971, IMG submission 148660) | Soil microbial communities from Anza Borrego desert, Southern California, United States - S1+v_10-13C | ecosystem: Environmental > Terrestrial > Soil > Desert | place: USA: California...
AGGAATGCAAGGTCGACGCGACGGCACTTCACCTCGAGATCACCGAGACCACTGTGATGGAAAACCTGGAATATACGATCGGCGTGCTGATGCGCCTGCGTAACCAAGGCATCAAAATCCTGCTGGATGACTTTGGAACGGGATATTCCAGCCTCAGCTACCTGTCCCGCCTGCCAGTCGACAAGATCAAGGTGGACAAGTCATTTACCCATCAGCTCGAACATGACATGACCAGTCGCGCGGTGACCGAGGCAATCATTGCCTTGGGACGCACGATGAACAAGGAAATCATCGCCGAGGGAATCGAGTCGCGTGAAGTGCTGGAGTACCTGCGCATGCACGGATGCCATCATGCGCAAGGATTCCATGTTTCCAGGCCAGTCGATGGCGACACGTTCGAATCATGGTATTGGGCACACAAGACTCCAATGGAGCCGCAAGGCGGACTTCCTCCGCCTGCGCTTCATTGATCTGGTGTGTGGGGCAACGCCCCACGTCTCGCCCAAAACTCAGTCGGCCGCTGCCGCACTCTTTCTCGGCTCCGTCCACTTTACCGCCTCCGCCGCCCGCTTCCCTGCGACAAACGCGTGATCGGAGTTGTAATATTCCCACTCGCTATACCGCCCCGCCAGCACGATGTCATGCTGCGCGAGCCAGCCCTTGATCGTCTCCACATTCTTCGCCCGTGCATGGTCATACACCACGTAGGCGTAGGGCATATCGACCTCGTTGGCGGCGATGATCCTGTCATCCTCGCGGAGCATGCCGACCTTGATGCAATCCCGGACGCAGCGGTCGATCAGTGCCTGCCCGCTGACGGGCAAAGGTTTCCATGTCGGCGAATAGCTGATCTCGCAGGTAATGCCGAAGCCGCCGGGCGGATTGCATTCCGGGCTGGCATTGCCCTGCACGAAGATACGGTGGAAGATCGTGTCCTCGGGGTAGTAGATCCAGTGCTTGTCGGTGATGTTCTCGCGCGCGACACCGAGGTTTACGCAGCGCACGGAGATATGCTTGAGTCCCTTGGCTGCCTGCCGCACTTCCTCCGGCGCCTCGTCGCCGATGATGCGAACGAGTTCAGGCAACGGCATTGTGCTGATCAGGTTGTCGTACTGGAAGCGGCGGCCGTCGGCAAGTGCGACGATGCGCTGCGTGGGCGAGATGTGGATCACGTCCGCATTCAGTTCGATCGAGCCCTTGATGTGCGGCACGAAAGCCGACATCAGCGACTGGAAGCCGCCGCGCAACGGATAGCCGAATCGTGCATTGGGACCCATCGGCTTGGCCACCGGTTGCAGCGCGCCGTCGATGATCTCTTCGAGGTTGGGCAGCGGCACGCGGCCACCGAGCCAGGAGGTCTCCATCTCGGTCAGGGGTACGGCCCACAGCTTGCGGTTGTATGGGATCGCGAAGTGCTTGGCGATGCCCGCCCCCCATACCTTGTAGATGAACTCTTCAAAGTTCGCCGGCCGTCCGGTGCCAAGGTCACACGCCGCAGTGCGCTTTGAGCCAGGCAAGGTTACGCTGCCGTCGGCACAGCAGTCCTCCGCCTTTGCGACGCTCTCGCTGTTAGCTGCCGCCTTGCCGCTGCCGGAAACGTTGCCAGGGACGTTGCCGGATGCGCTACCGGATACGCTGCCAAAGCGCGCCTCGATTGCACCGGTGATGCATTCCTTGATCACCTCCGGCGGCAGTCCGTACAACGCACCCTGGAACGGATAACGCGTATGGACGTTCTTGCTGTACACCCAGGCCTCGCGGTTCTGCCAGTGCAGGTTATCGCCGAGCAGCTTGTCGTACAGCTCCAGTACGTACGGATCGTTGGAAAACATGATGTGACCCGCATGGTCGAAGGTGAAACCCTTGTCCTGGATCGAACGGCACCAACCTCCGACCGTGTCGTTACGCTCCAGTAGCACCGTGTCCGCGCCGAGGTGGTAAGCAGCGGAAAGCCCCGTCGGGCCGGCGCCGACAATTGCCGTCTTCGTATAGCGCGTCGTGCCGTGCTGCGGCAAGCGATTGCGGTCGACGGAATCCGCCACGGCCGGAACAGGCACGCCGGCGCCCTCGCGGCGCGGTGTGGTCTGGATCAAGTGGTGCATCTGTTCGACGGTGGTATCCCAGGAGGTGGACGCCAGCACCTTGCGCATCTTTGCCACCTTCTCCGCGTGATGTTCGGGTGGCGCCAGCAAGGCCGCTTCGCAGGCGGCGATAAAGGACTTCGGGTCGCCGGCAATCGCGACGATATCGCTGTACGCATCGGCCACATCGGCGACCGGCGTGCTGACGATAGGCAGCTCGGCTGCCATGTACTCCAGCGTCTTGGTCGGGCTGATGTAGCGCGTCGCCTCGTTCAGTGCAAACGGCAGCAGGCAAACATCCCATCCGGCAAGGAACTGGGGCAAGGCTTCATATGGATGCTGGCCGAGATAATGGATGTTGGCGCGCTGCGGCAGCGTCGCCGGGTCGATCTTGACCACCGGCCCAACCAGCACGATCTGCCATTGCGTGTGGGCATCCGCCACCTTGGCGATGAGGTCCGCGTCGAATCGCTCGTCGATGACGCCATAAAAGCCCATGCGCGGCCCGGGAATGTTCTTGTGCGCAGGATGGGAGTTGGCGCGGTCGAGCGCCTGTTCAAAATGCCTGGCATCGACGCTGCTGGGGAAGCAATGCACATTGTGATGCCGGTCCTGCTTCGCGCGGTACAGGCTTTGTCCGCCGGTGAAGACCAGGTCGGCCACTTTCAGCAAGGCGCTCTCTCTTTGCAACAACTGTTTGGGCGCATTCTTGAACGAGGCCAGGGCATCCATGCAGTCGTACACCACCAGCTTCGGATGCAGTTCCTGCAGCAGCGGCAGGGCCATCGGTGTGTAGAACCAGGCGATATGGTCATCATAATCGCGCACCAGCTGGCGCATCAGCTTCTGTAAATGCGGCAGGTGGTCATCATGGAAGCCGGGCATGTCGACCGGCGTGTTCGGCTGGCATACCAGCACGTTCGGCCGAGGGGAATAGGTACGGAAGAAGGTCTGCGTCTCGTGATGAACCGGCTCTTCGACGAAGACGACAGGGTAATGCGCCGCGAGGCGCGACAGCAGATGCTGCGGCCGCTGAAAGACAAAGTCCCAGCGTAAGTGCGAAAAGACGATGATTGCAGAAGCCATGCTATCTCCTAGTCGTAATGGTGTTCGTTAGACGAATCAAGCAGATCAAGCGAATCAAGCTGCATATCGACGCTTCGCAATTTCCGGCCGGTCAGGTCAACCGTGCGGACAACACTACCAGCAGGCAATCGCATCAACGCCCGTGCAGCATGTCCTGCGCAGTGCTCCCTGCGCAGCACCCTCCTCATGCCCGCACTCGCGTTGGTGCAGGCGGCACTATCGATCTCGTGTGGAACTTGCAGAAGCGGACAGGATTGATCTTCGCCTTGTCCGCGTGATGCCGGGATGCGCTGTCGCAAAATGCCCTTCCATACGCATACATGCGCGCGGCCCTTTTGCGGACAGCCTGCTGCGAGCGGCCTCGCGTGCGAGGCAGTCAACGCATTGCGCAAGGCCGACGCAAGAGATATGCCGACGCCGTTTGTGCAATGCCACATAGGCCTCCATCACGACGCCATGGCATACCGGCCGTAGTTTTTACCGTACACGGTAAAACGTACATGGGAGCAAAGTGCAATTTCCAGATGGAAGCGCATGTAACACCGCCGTGGATATGGTTGTAAGGAAAAAAAACGCCTCCAACATGCTCGGTACGCTTCCTGCTTACCACGGGGTCTGGCCACCGCGCGCCAGCGGCGAACGCATGTGTAGCGACAGCGCTTACTTATCCCGTTGCGCTGCGTCCGCTTTCCTGCACGCAGGATTTGGAATACTGCGGCCGCTGGAACGTAGCCGGCTACCGAATTTGTTAACCACTAACAAAGAGACGACAAATGACCAAAATCCGTAAAGCAGTATTTCCCGTCGCCGGTTTAGGCACGCGCTTTCTACCCGCTACCAAGGCATCGCCGAAAGAAATGCTGCCCATCGTGGACAAGCCTTTGATTCAGTATGCAGTGGAGGAAGCCGCAGCCGCAGGAATTACAGAAATGATTTTTGTCACCGGGCGAGGCAAGCGCTCGATCGAAGACCACTTCGACAAGGCGTATGAACTCGAAGCCGAACTCGCGTCGCACGGCAAGCTCAAGCAACTGGAAGAAATCCAGACCCTGTTGCCGGACAACCTGCACTATTCCTACGTACGTCAGAGCGAAGCGCTGGGCCTTGGGCATGCGGTCCTGTGTGCGCGCTCCCTGGTCGGCGATGAGCCGTTCGCGGTGGTGCTGGCCGACGACCTGATCGACGCCGAAGTACCGGTCCTCAAGCAGATGATCGACCTCTACGAGCAACACAATAACTCCGTCGTCGGCGTGCAGAACGTTCCGCTGGACCAGACGCACCAGTACGGCATCGTGCGTCCGCAGTCGATGGGCGTGCGCATTCACCGCGTCGCGGACATCGTCGAAAAACCGAAGCCGGAGGACGCACCTTCCACGCTTGGCGTGGTCGGCCGCTATGTCTTCACGCCGGAGATCTTCGCCCACCTCGAACGCGTGATCCCCGGCACCGGCGGCGAAATCCAGCTGACGGATGCGATTGCCGCGATGCTGGCCGAGCGTCCTGTACTGGCCTATGAGTTCAAGGGACAGCGCTACGACTGCGGCTCCAAGATCGGCTATCTCGAAGCCGCAGTGGTGTATGCACTCAAGCATCCTGCCGTTGCCGAGCAGTTTGGCGCTTTCATCGCGCAGCTGCAGCTTGACCGCCACAAGCTCCCCTTGGGAAGCAAGACCGCATAGTGGGGTACGGGGGCAACTCATGCGCACCGCACTTCGAGACAAGCGGCGCAATACCGCCGCTTGTTTGCTGCACATCAAGAAGACGGTGCGCAGTCCCTGCGCGTCGCATAGCAATCACCTCCGCCTGCGATGTAGCATTGAAGTAATGAGGTTGCCAGTTGACACCGAACCAGCGTACATGCGGCACGCCTAAGCGGCAAGGAACGATGGACCATTCCCGCTTTCCGGGGATGGATGTGTTCACACCTTTTCTGTCAGCCCGGTGAATATCCGGTCAATGTAGTCGTTTTAGCCATGGCAGTTTCGACCAACCAGTTTTTCTCTATGCGCAGCAACGAACCCCAGGCTCCACGCCAACCGGCCGGCATTGCTTCCCGTGCGATGCCGACGCTTCTGCACCCGGAGGCGCGTGAGCAGGGCGACAGCATGCGCACGCTCGCAGATGCGTTGCCTGCCCTTGTCGCGCAGTGCAACCACAATTACGTTCTCGTGTTCGTCAACAAGGCCTTCGCGGAGCATTACCGCATCCTGCCGGCGGAAGCTGTCGGCAAACGGATTCCCGAAGTGATCGGCGAGGAAGAGTTCGCCGCACTGCGCCAATATATCGATGCCGCGCTGCGCGGCGAACCGCAAGAGCAGGAAATCCGGATTGCGGCACCGGGCAGCAGTGACCGGCACCTGCAGGTCCGCTATGTTCCCGCATTCGACGATAACGGCGAGGTCACCAGCCTGTCGATGGCCATCAGCGACGTCTCGCGCACGCGCAACACGGAGGAGCAGCTACTGCGCCGGCAGCGCGAGTTCAAGACGCTGGTCGAAGACTCTCCGGACATCATCTCGCGCATCGACCGCAACATGCGCCACCTGTACGTCAATCCCGCGATCGAAAAATTGGCCGGCGTCAAAGCGTCAACGGCGCTCGGCAAGACCAAGGCGGAACTCGGGATGCCGCCCGCCGTCGTGCGGGCATGGGACGCCGCGGCACACGCCGCATTCGATACGGGAGTCGAGCAGAAGCTCCTATTCGAGCAAACCATTGGCGGACAGATCCACTATTTCTCCGGCCGGATCATCCCGGAAATCGACGCCTACGGCAGCATCGAGTCGGTGGTCGGCATCGCCTATGACGTGACCGAACGCGCCCGCGTCGAGCGGGAACGCGACGAACTGCTGGCCCGCGAACGAAATGCCCGCATCCAGGCCGAAACCGCCGCGCGGGCGCGCGACGAGTTCCTTGCCATCGTGTCGCATGAACTGCGCGCACCACTGAACGGTATCCAGAGTTGGGCGCATGTGCTCGAGAACTATGTGGAAGACCTCGCCACTGCGCCGCTCGCGCAACGTGCACTTCAGGGCATCAAGACCGGCGTCAGCCAGCAGGTGCGACTGATCGAAGACCTGCTTGACGTCACTCGCATGATGAGTGGCAAGCTGCGCCTGATCAAGCAGCCGCTAGCGTTGCTGCCGGCAGTGCAGGCCGCGATTGCGAGCATTCGCAGCATGGCCTCGGCCAAGAACATTACCATCAACTGCAACTATCACATCACCAGTGAACAGATCGACGGCGATGCCGATCGTGTCCAGCAGATCTTCTGGAACCTGCTGTCGAATGCTGTCAAGTTCACGCCAGATGGCGGGGAGATCTGGATTGAGGCCGCACAGGCGGGGCAAGGCATCAGCGTTACCGTACGCGACAATGGCGTCGGCATCTCGCCGGATTTCCTGCCCAAGCTGTTCCATCGTTTCAGCCAGGAAGACACGTCCAACACGCGCGACCACAGCGGTCTCGGCCTGGGCCTGTTCCTTGTGCGCCACCTGGTGGAACTGCATGGCGGCCGCGTCGCCGCACATAGCGAGGGCGAAGGCAAAGGAACGACCTTCTCGGTGTACTTCCCGCTACGCCAGCAGACCGAAAAGTACGCGATCTCCTGCACCGTGCGCGAAAGCGATACTTCGAATCTGCCGCTGCCCTCGCTCAGTGGACGGCGCATCCTCCTCATCGACGACCAGGCGGAAGCCCGCGAGTCGCTCATGGTGGTATTGACCAATGCCGGCGCAAATGTATTTGCCGCGGACTCGGCAGTGACTGCAATGGAATGGCTGCACACCTTGAAGGAAAGTGCATTGCCGGATGTGCTGATTTCCGACATCGCGATGCCGGGCGAGGATGGCTATGCCGTGTTGCGCCGGATTCGTGCGTGGACGTCTACTGACGGCAGTACGCCACTGTCGCGCATTCCAGCGCTCGCGCTGACGGCGTTCGCACAGCGCGAGGATCGCATCCGCGCATTGACTGCAGGCTTCCAGATGCATGTGACAAAACCAGTCGCGCCCGAAGAGCTCATTGTCGTGATTGACACGATGGTCCCCAAGGCGTGACGCTGCAGAGATGCATCCGGTATTTCTGCGGGTCGCAAGCTGCGGAGACGCGGCACAGGAAAAGTGAGTGATGCCGGGAACCAAGTTTGCCGCATCCGCGTAAACGGGATCGGTCGGGATCGGTCGCCCGGAAAGCAAGCGAGGCGCGGTAAGGCTGGATCATCCACGGCATGGCGAAACCGTTCCGGCAAAATAGCGGTGAAGGGCCAGTCAGAAGTGCCAGCTGTGCAGGCCGCCACACCGAAGCGCGGCGCGTACCGCAGCTACACGCACCCGGTACGCATCCTCCGTTCTCGCGTCATGGGAAAACCAATGGAAAACTTCAGCGGCAGGTTCAGTGGTAGGAATCGCTGCCGTTATGGAGGGGGGCCTCTTCCTTCTTCTGCATACCTTCATACGGCCCATATTCCTCCAGCCGGTTATACAGCGTCTTCAGGCTAATCCCCAGAATGTCGGCCGCCCGCTTCTTCACCCCGCCGCAGAGCTCCAGCGTCGCATAGATCAGCTTGCGGTCCACGTCGGCCAGCGAAGTACCGACCGGGATGGCAAGCGTCAGGCCCACCGGTGACTGCGTCGTGATGACCGGCGCCAATGCCGTGGCGTCGATCGTATGGTCGGACAGAATGAAGGCGCGCTGCATGTAGTTGCGCAGCTCGCGCACATTGCCCGGCCAATGATAGTTGGAGAGACAGGCCAGTCCGTCCGGCGACAATATCTTGTTGGTGCCGTGCGCGGCATTGAGCTGCTCGAGGAAATGCTGTGCGAGCAGCTCAATATCCGAGCCACGTTCGCGCAGTGGCGGAATACGCAACGGGAATACGTTCAGTCGGTGGTACAGGTCGAGACGCAGTTTGCCCTCTGCAACGGCCGCTTCCGGATCGCGATTGCTTGCCGCGATGATCCGCACATCGGTTTCGATTTCCTGGTTGCTGCCGATGCGCATGAAGGAACCGGTCTCCAGCACGCGCAGCAGCTTCACCTGCAGTTCCACCGGCATTTCGGTGATCTCGTCGAGGAACAGAGTGCCGCCATTGGCGCGTTCGAAATAGCCCTTGTGCTGGCGGTCTGCGCCGGTAAAGCTGCCCTTCTCATGACCAAAGATTTCGCTTTCGATGAGTTGCGGAGAAATCGCGCCGCAGTTCACCGGCAGGAAAGGATGCTTCTGCCGCAGGCTCAGCTCATGGATGGTCTGCGCTGCCAGTTCCTTGCCCGTGCCGCTTTCACCCAGCAGCAGGACCGTCGCTTCCGTGGGAGCGACGCGGGCGATGTGGTTGTACAGCTTCTGCATTGCCGGCGCAGCGCCGAGCATTTGTCCGAAATGGCCCAGCCTGCGCAACTCGCTGCGCAGCACGCCGATTTCTTCTTTCAGGTCCACTGTGCGCGGAATCCGCGACAGCAATGCCTTCAGGCGCTTGAAGTTGATCGGCTTGGTGAGGTAATCGGCCGCGCCCAGACGCAAGGCCTCGACCGCGGTCTCGATGCTGGCATGGCCTGTGATGAGCACGATTTCGGTAGTGGCACGCGACTCGATGTCATTGAACAAGTCCATGCCGCTGCCGTCTGGCAGCTTCAGGTCGATCAGGACGACGTCCGGCCGTTGGCGCATGATCTGCGTCTGCGCCTCGCGAATATTTCCCGCCACTGCGGTGGTGAATCCTTCGGCCGCAGTGATTTCGACCAACGCTTCGCGCGTGTTGACGTCGTCGTCAACGATGAGTACATGCGGCATATGAAAATATCTCTATCTACGAGGGGTGGATATCCCATGCGCTACCACCGCATCGCGGCGCAACGCCCATAACTGTTTGCCTGCCCACGCCTCATGAGCATTGGCAGGCGATTCAAATGCGTACATTGGAAAGCCCGGCTCGCCTGCCTCGGCTCAAGCACATAGTCAGCATACGTCCTGACGGGCTATTGTCCAGCCCGCATCCACATTCTTATTGAGCCAAAACAGGGAACGATACGCTTGCGCCCGGCAACACAGTAGACTGCCGGCACAGCACTCCGTTCACGCATCGCGACAAAGTTACTGTGCCGGCATGCAATGCCGGAATTATCCGGAACGACGGCCGCCTTATTGCTTCACGGCCATCTCGTTATCGACCTTCCTGGTTTCGACTGCGATGTCGGCATCCTAGGTTTCTATTGGCGCCTTCAATGTGGTCTCACCTTGATCGTAATGATGCTGTCGTCAATAACGGCACCGGCTGAACCAGCACCCGGGCCTGAGGTACCCGAGGAGAATGGAGTATCGGAGCTTCCGGACGAAGAACGAGTCGCTGAGGGCGCCGCAGCAGACGAAACTGCCAGGGAACCTGGCAGTTACCGCTGTGCTGTTCGATGTATCAGGCGCAGTGCCGGTCGCCCACGCGCGGCCGGCTGTTCGATCTGCCGCGGGCGGTGTTTCCGGACGTGCCTGCCGCGCCGGCCTGCTCCAGCGCTTTACCACCGCATCCCGCCAGGCCGCTCCGGGCAATGCACTCAGAAGCGGTCCTGGAAGTAGCGACCATTACTCTCGTCCCGCTCCTTCAGGTTTATCGGCCTGAGCCTGAGCCGCCCGAGCCGCCGCCGGCACCACCGGAGCTACCCGAGGAACCGGATGAGCCGCCCATTCCGGAGCTGCCCGAGGAACCGGAGCTGCCCGAGGAACCGGAGCTACCCGAGGAACCGGAGCCGCCCGAACTACCGGAGGAACCGCCACCTGCGCCGCCCGAGGAACCGGATGAGCCGCCCATTCCGGAGCCGCCCGAGGAACCGGAGCTACCGGAGGAAGCGCCACCACCGGACTGATCTCCAGGACGATCGCAACCGACGACAGTCAGTCCAAGTGCAGCAAGAACCAGCAAGACTTTCGATGCGCTCTTGATTGAAGTCATTCTTGTTCCTTTCAATTAAAAGTGGGTGATGTCTCGTACTTGACCATGTCATTTGCGATAAGTTCTTAACTTTTTCGCAAAGCCGGCCATACCCGCATCGCAGCATTTATGCCAGCAGACTGTCCTTGGTACTGCAAAACGCTTGTTTTACCGGTCCCTTTTACAAACACGAATAATTCGCTCACGCGAAAGGAAAAAAATTCAGGCGCGATGTAAGCGTTACAGAGAATCTTTGAAGCGCAGCGCTCTCATAAAACCCGTATATCGCTCACTGTTTTCCTTTCCGCATCAACGAAATGCGTGCAATGTATCAATGGGGAAACGATGAATCGATTCAACGCAGAAAGTGCGAACGCCTATCGCTTGCGCACCGCGTTTATCTGTATGGCGAACGAACACTTCGCTGTCGATATCGTGTATCGTTGACTGCATGCGTCCCTATCATTTGCATTCGCCTTCTGCGAGGACGTACGGCCGCCGCTGGTGCAATTCATTTGCATACCCCTGACCCACGCCGGCAGTGTCATCGCATCGTCCGAGCGTATCCACGACACACAGGCTTGTTTGCGCGGCGGAACTGAATTAGCGCAATAGCATTCTCTAGCATTGATGTAACAATCATGACACCGAATCAAATTCTTCCTACGGAACGCAATGACCACCCGCCTCCTGCTGAACGAGGCGCCCCCCCAATGACTTTCGATAAATCCCTGAAGCAATCCGAAATCATGTACGGCACTTCGCCGATCATGGAGCGGCTCTACCAGCAGGTAGAGAAAGTCGCAGGGACCGAAGCGACTGTGTTGCTTGTGGGAGAGAGCGGCACAGGCAAGGAAGTTGTCGCCCATGCGATTCATCAGGCTAGTGCCCGAAACAATGCGCCTTTTGTCGCCGTCAATTGCGGCGCGATCCCGGCACACTTGATTGAAGCAGCATTGTTTGGCCATGAGAAAGGCAGTTTTACCGGCGCGGTGCGCCAGCATATCGGTTATTTTGAGCATGCATCTGGCGGCACATTGTTCCTGGACGAAATCACCGAGATGCCAGTCGACATGCAGGTGAAGTTGCTGCGTGTACTGGAGTCCGGAAATTTCCTGCGCGTAGGTGGCGATGAAGAAGTGATGGTGGACGTGCGCCTGATTGCAGCAACCAACCGGGATCTCGATACAGCAGTCAAGCAGGGCAATCTGCGTGAAGACCTGATGTATCGTCTTGCTGTCTTTCCGGTTCGCATACCTCCGCTACGTGAACGCGGTGCAGACGTCGAATTGCTCGCACTGCACTTCCTGCAATTGCTCAATGAAAAGGACAATACCAACAAGACCTTTTCGCGCGCATCGCTGGATGTGATCCGTTCCTATTCATGGCCGGGCAATGTACGTGAACTCAAGAATGTCGTGCAGCGCGCTTACATCCTCGGAACGGATACGCTCAACATCGAGGAATGCATCTCCGACCTGTCCACCAAGAAGCCGACGGTGCATGAAGGCTATCTGAACTTTTTCGTCGGCACGCCATTAGCGGATGCGCAGAAGGAAATCATCCTGGCGACGCTGAAGCATTACAGCGGCAATAAACGCCTGACTGCAGAAGCGCTGGGCATCAGCCTGAAAACGCTCTACAACCGCTTAAAGGAATACTGACAGAATCTGCGATCAGTCAGTCAATCAGTCAGTGAAGGTGGCGAAGGCATGCGTCGCACAATGGTGCTGCATGCCTTCGCGCCATTTGCGCATCCTTGCACCGTTCACGCGTTGACCACCTCGCCGCCATTCGGATGCAGCACCTGTCCGCTCATGACGGCCGAATCGTCGGACGCCAGGAAAATATAGGACGGCGCAATTTCATCTGGCTGGGCCGGCCTTCCCATCGGTGCCTTTTCGCCGAAATGCTCCACCGCCTCCGGCTTGAAGCTCGACGGGATCAATGGCGTCCACACCGGCCCCGGCGCAACGGCATTCACGAGGATTCCACGCTTGATCAACTGCTGCGACAAGGATCGGGTGAACGCGACGATCGCCCCCTTGGTGCTGGAGTAGTCAAGCAGATGCGGGCTGCCGCGATAAGCAGTGACCGATGTGCTGTTGATGATGCGCGCTCCTTCCTTCAAGTGAGGCAAGGCAGCCTTTACTGCAAAGAACATCGAGAAGATGTTGACGCGGAAGGTTTTCAGCAACTGCTCTTCGGTAATGTTCTCGATGCTTTCCTGCGGATACTGTTGTGCCGCGTTGTTCACCAGGATATCGAGCTTGCCGAAGGAGGAAACCGTCGTCTCCACCATCTTGCGGCAAAACTCGGCATCGCCGACATCGCCTGCGAGGATCACGCATTCCCGCCCTTCAGCCTCAATGCAGCGTTGTGTTTCCTTTGCATCCTCATGCTCGTCAAGGTAAACAATCACGACATTTGCGCCCTCCTTGGCAAATCCGATTGCTGTTGCGCGGCCGATGCCGCTGTCGCCGCCCGTGACCAGCGCAACCTTGCCCTTGAGCTTGCCGGCGCCCTTGTAGTTCTTCATCTCAGCCTGTGGCTTCGGCTGCATCTCTGCTTCCGAGCCGGGCTGGTGATCCTGGTGTTGCGGGGGAATAGTGGGTTTCTGGTTTTCACCTGCCATGATTGCCCTCTCCTTTCCAAAAATGGCAGAGGGTGTGCAGGTTCCATGCCATCGGCATGGAGGAAATGATTAGGCGGCAACGGGTTGCATGCGAACCATGGCTTCCAGCAGCAACTCGGGATTGCCGGCGGCTAGCTTCTTGGAGTCAGACAAGGTCTGGCGGAATACTCGTGCGCCCGGCAAGCCGGCCATCAGGCCAAGCATGTGGCGTGTGATGCTGTTCAGACGCAAACCGCCACCGGGCATGTCCTTCCTGCCGTAACGCTCGAGCTGGTTGCGCACATACGGCACCATAGCCTGCAACACTTCAAGGCGGGACTTTACTGGCGCATCGTCACCGTAATAACGCGCATCGAACGAGGCCATCAGGTAAGGATTGTGATACGCCTCGCGTCCGATCATCACGCCATCGACCTGCTGCAGGTGTGCGTCGATTTCTTCCAGCGTCTTGATGCCGCCATTGATGATGATCTCAAGCTGCGGAAAGTCGCGCTTGAGCTGATAGGCATACTCCGGCTTCAGCGGAGGAATCTCGCGATTTTCCTTCGGGCTCAATCCTTTCAGGATAGCGTTGCGCGCATGAACGATGAACGTGGTGCAACCCGCCTCTGCAATCGTGCCGACAAAATCGCGTACGAAGTCATAGGACTCGACCTTGTCGATACCGATGCGGTGCTTCACGGTGACATCGATACTCACTGCATCGCGCATGGCCTTGACGCAGTCCGCAACCAGTTGCGGCTCGGCCATCAGGCAGGCACCGAATGCCCCCTTCTGTACGCGCTCCGAAGGGCAACCGCAATTGAGGTTGATCTCGTCGTAGCCCCACCGTTCGCCAAGCTTCGCACTCTTCGCCAGGTCAGCCGGTTCGCTTCCACCGAGTTGAAGCGCAACAGGGTGTTCTTCTTGACTGAAGTCAAGGTGGCGCGGCACATCGCCATAGAGCAATGCTCCTGTGGTGACCATTTCGGTATATAACCACGTATGGCGCGTGATCTGCCGGTGAAACATACGGCAATGACGATCCGTCCAATCCAGCATTGGGGCCACCGAAAGACGGCGTGGAGGCAAGTTTGACAACTTTACGTTTTCTTGTGTGGGACTCATGATAGGCCGGTATTTTACCGGTATGGCTTACGGTACGGTAATCAAGGTCCGCCGCGCTGACTGACGACGGGAGACACTTGTCATCATCCCAACCATTTCTTCACAATGGAAAAAGAACAGATGCCTAACACCATAGACACTTCGCACTTCTGGATGCCATTTACGGCAAACCGCCAATACAAAGCCAAGCCGCGCTTGCTCGCCTCCGCATCAGGCATGCATTACACCACCGACGACGGCCGCAAGATACTCGACGGTACTGCGGGCCTGTGGTGCGTCAATGCTGGCCACTGTCATCCAAAGATCACTGCAGCGATCCAGCAGCAGGCAGCGACGATGGATTTCGCGCCGACCTTCCAGATGGGCCACCCCAAGGTATTCGAAGCTGCAACCGCACTGGCATCGATTGCACCCGAAGGCTTGAACCGCGTGTTCTTCTGTAATGACGGCTCAGAGTCCGTGGACACGGCACTGAAGATTGCTCTCGCCTACCACCGCATGCGTGGCGACGGCCTGCGCACCCGTCTGATCGGCCGCGAGCGCGGCTATCACGGCGTCGGCTTTGGCGGCATCGCCGTCGGCGGCATTGCTGGCAACCGCAAGCATTTCGGCCCGACGCTCGCCGGCATCGATCACCTGCGCCATCCACTCAACATCGCGAAGAACGCTTTCTCCCGCGGCCTGCCGGAGCATGGCGCCGACATGGCGGATGAGCTCGAACAGCGCCTGCTCGCCCTGCATGACCCGGCCACGGTGGCCGCTGTCATCGTCGAGCCGATCCAGGGTTCCACCGGCGTCATCCTGCCGCCGAAGGGTTATCTGCAAAAGCTGCGCGCCATCTGCGACAAGTACGGCATCCTGCTGATCTTCGACGAGGTCATCACCGGCTTCGGCCGTCTCGGCACTGCGTTCGCAGCCGACTATTTCGGCGTCGTGCCGGACATGATCACCTGCGCGAAAGGCCTGACCAATGCTGCCGTCCCGATGGGTGCCGTGATCGTGCGCCAGGACATCCATGACATCTTCATGAGCGCCGCACCGGAGAACACGATCGAGTTCTTCCACGGCTACACCTACACCGGCCATCCGCTGGCTGCCGCAGCCTGCATCGCAACCATTGATGTGTACAAGGAAGATGGCCTGTTCGATCGTGCCGCTGCCATGGCACCGTACTTTGAAGAAGCTGCGCACAGCCTCAAGGGCTTGCCGTTCGTGAAGGACATCCGCAACCTCGGCCTGGTCTGCGGCATCGAACTGGAAGGCGTACCCGGCAAGCCGACGGCACGCGCATATGATGTGTTCCAGCGCTGCTTCTGGGAGAAAGGCGTGCTGATCCGCACCACGGGCGACATCATTGCGTTGTCGCCGCCGCTGATCATCGACAAGGCGCAGGTGGACCAGCTGTTTGGTGCGATCGCCGATATATTGAAGACGCAGAAGATAACTCCACAAACGGAATCTGCGGTCGCCTGAGCGGCTTCACTGCTGCCGACAGCCACTACAAAAAAGCCACCGGCCAAAAGCCGGTGGTTTTTTATTGCGTTTGCCTGACGTTACTGACCGTCGCCGAACGCATCGCCGCCAGCTCATTGAACACCAGCGCCGCCATCACGACAGCACCGCCAATCAAAGTTTCGCGCGCCGGCACCTCCCCCGCTCCCAGCCAGGTCCACAAAGGCCCAAGCAAGACTTCAAGCAGCGCCAGCAGCGACACTTCGGGCGCAGTCAGGCTCTTTGCCGCATGCACCATCAACATGCATGGCAAGCCCAATTGAAAGAAGCCGAGGATAGCGAGAATGCCGATGTCATGCAGCGACGACTGCAACGGCCAGGCAAACGGCAACATCAGCACGGCGGAAAACACGCTTCCCAGGAACACTGCAGGAATCAAGTCGACCCCATGGCCGGCACGCTTGATGGCAATCAGGTTGATCGCAGCCGCTACCGGCACTGCACCGGCAATCAGCATGCCGAGCAGATGCTGCCCGCCCAGCGCGCTGATGCTATTGATGAACATCCATAGGATGCCAAAAAACGCCGCAATAATCGCCAGCCAGGTTCGCCGGGCAATCTGCTGCTTCAGGAACAGCCACGCAAGGAATGCGGTCAGCAACGGCGATACACTCATCATGATCAATGTGTTCGCCACCGTGGTCTTTGTCAGCGCAATCATGAAGCTGACAAACATTACGCACCACATCATGCCGCTCAGAATACCGAGACCGCCGACTGCACGCACCGTGCCTGTCGCCCCGCGCCAGCCCTGCTGGACCATCAACGCACCGGCAACAAACACCGCTGAGAAAAAACTGCGCCAGAAAGTGATCTCAAATCCGCGCGCCTCATCCAGGTGCCGCGTGAGCACACCGGCAATGCTCCACAGTGTCGGAGCGATAATCATCAGCAGGAGCGCCCGCTGGTGCGTGGTCAGTAATGGCATAAGTTGATTCACACAAAAAAGCCCGGCAACCCTAGCGGGCGACCGGGCCTTCAACATAAAGGTCAGTGTTGTTTGCTGGCCGGTTCCAATTCCAGGTCCGGCTACCGTTTATGCTGCCTCGCGCGACGCCTTCTTGCGCTCATGCTCCTTCAGGAAGCGCTTGCGCAGGCGAATGCTCTTCGGCGTGATTTCGACCAACTCGTCATCCTCGATAAATTCCACCGCATATTCCAGCGTCAGCTGGATCGGCGGAACGAGGCGCACCGCCTCGTCAGTGCCGGATGCACGCACGTTGGTCAACTGCTTGCCCTTGATCGGGTTCACGACGAGATCATTGTCACGCGAATGAATGCCGATGATCATGCCTTCATACACCGGATCGTTGTGGCTGACGAACATGCGGCCGCGATCCTGGAGCTTCCACAGCGCGTATGCCACCGCAGCACCGTCATCCTGCGAGATCAGCACGCCATTACGACGGCCTGCAAGTTCTGGCTTGGTGGTATCGACTGGTGAATACTCGTCAAAAATATGGCTCATCAAGCCGGTACCGCGCGTCAGCGTCATGAACTCCGACTGAAAGCCGATCAGGCCGCGTGCCGGGATGCGGTACTCCAAGCGCACGCGCCCCTTGCCGTCCGGTTCCATGTTCTGGAGATCGCCGCGACGGCGACCCAGTTCTTCCATCACGCCGCCCTGGTGCGAATCTTCCACGTCAACCGTCAGCAGCTCATACGGCTCGCACTTGACGCCGTCGATTTCCTTGAACACTACGCGCGGACGCGAGACGGCCAGCTCATAACCCTCACGACGCATGTTCTCCAAGAGAATGGTCAGGTGCAATTCGCCACGGCCGGACACTTCGAACGTCGTGTCGTCACCGGTGTCGGTCACACGCAATGCCACGTTCGACTTCAGCTCGCGCTCCAAGCGGTCGCGGATCTGGCGGCTGGTGACGAACTTGCCCTCGCGGCCAGCCAACGGCGAATTGTTCACGAGGAAGTTCATCGTCAGCGTCGGCTCGTCAACCTTCAGCATCGGCAATGCATCCGGCGTATCTACGGCGCAGACGGTGCTGCCGATACCGATTTCCTCGATACCGTTGATCAGCACGATGTCGCCTGCCTGCGCTTCGTCGACCAGCTGGCGCTCCAGGCCTTTGAACTTCAATACCTGATTGATACGGGCCTTGATCGGCGTCGAATCCGGGCCGTTCATCACGATCACGTCCTGCAATGCACGCGCGCGACCGCGCTTGATACGGCCGATACCGATCTTGCCGACATACGAGGAGTAATCGAGGGAGGAAATTTGCAGTTGCAGCGGACCGTCCGGATCATCGTCGCGCACCGGCACATGCTCGAGCACAGCGTCGAACAGCGGTTTCATCGTGCCCTCACGCACGTTCGGATCGAGGCTGGCGTAACCGTTCAGTGCCGACGCATACACAACCGGGAAATCCAGCTGTTCTTCGGTCGCGCCCAGCTTATCGAACAGTTCGAAGGTCGCATTGATAACCCAGTCAGGACGCGCACCCGGACGGTCGATCTTGTTGACGACTACGATCGGCTTCAGGCCAAGGCCGAGTGCCTTGCGCGTCACGAAACGCGTCTGCGGCATCGGGCCTTCGACCGCATCGACCAGCAGCAGCACGGAGTCGACCATCGACAGCACGCGCTCCACCTCACCGCCGAAGTCGGCATGGCCCGGCGTATCAACGATGTTGATATGGGTGCCTTCATATTCAACCGCACAGTTCTTCGCCAGAATCGTGATGCCGCGCTCCTTCTCCAGGTCGTTGGAGTCCATCACGCGGTTATCGACTTGCTGATTCTCGCGGAAGGTGCCGGATTGGCGGAGTAATTGGTCCACCAGCGTCGTCTTGCCGTGGTCAACGTGGGCGATGATGGCGATATTGCGCAAAGCGCGTTTTGAGTTTGACATGAGGTTTCCAGCCGTGATTCGAAGAACCGGAAATTATAGCATGCTGCGCCGCAATCAAATTCCAAAAATTCTTGTATTTCAAGGAGTTGCAGTTGAGCACCGCCAAGCAGGAGTTGCAGGATGGCCCACGTCTGCGATTGCGAGCCATGGGGGTAATGCCATTCCCGCCTCGCCGGATAACAGGCAGAAAGTCTATTGAGGCATGTCCGTGACAATCAGGCACTCAGGAGCGAGGATGTCATACGGCATCATGTGCGCCGTGCCGAGAAGCTTTCCGTCTTCCTGACGGTAAACCCTCACCCGCCCCTCGCGGCAAGTCAAGGACACCTTTTCCTTGCCAAGCGCAAGGCGCTGTCCATGCAAGAAGCGCTTTGCGAGAGGTGCCGGAAGACGGATTGGCGGGAAAGTAGTTAGCAAAGCATCGACAGGAGCGAGCAGGCTCGCACGCTCCGCCTCAGGTGTTCGTTCAAGCTCATCGAGTGTCAACGCATGGTCAAGGGTGAGCATGCCGACTTGCGTGCGTCGCAATGCTTGCAGGTGCGCACCGCATCCCAATGCTGCGCCGATATCTTCGCCGAGCACTCGAATGTATGTGCCCTTGCTGCACTTCACTCGCAGGCGTAAGTAGGGTGCCGTGTAGTCCAGCATTTCCAATGCATGGATGCAAACCTTACGCGCTTCACGCTCCAGGATGATCCCGGCACGCGCATATTCGTATAGCGGCTTGCCATCGCGCTTGAGCGCCGAATGCATGGGCGGCACTTGCTCGATATCACCACGGAACCGGGTAAGCACCGCTTCGATCTGTGCGCGGTCGATATCGACTTCTTTCCGGCTGAGAATCTCCCCTTCCGTGTCGCCTGTCGAGGTAACTACGCCGAGGTGCACTACCGTTTCATAGGTCTTGTCTGCATCGAGCAGATCCTGCGAAAACTTTGTCGCCTCGCCAAAGCACAGTGGCAACAAACCGGTGGCAAATGGATCAAGCGTTCCCGTATGTCCTGCCTTCTGGGCATTCAACAGGCGCTTTGCTTTGATCAGCGCGTCATTGCTCGAATGCCCGGCTACCTTGTCAAGCAGCAGGACGCCGTGAACCGGCACACGGGGTTTCTTGGGCGGAAATTGCGCCATGTTGAACAAGAGGGAAAACTGCGTGACATTACGCAGTGATGAGGTCAGTCGTCCGAATCCTGCGCGCGCGTTGCGTTCGCTTCATCGATCAGCTTCGACAGCTGCATGCCGCGCGCTGTCGACGTATCGTGAACAAAATGCAGTTCCGGGATGGTATGAATGGTCAATCGGCGGCCAAGCTGGCCGCGAATAAATCCGGACGCCTTGCGCAAGCCGGTCAAGGTATTCTGCACCGCTTCCTCATTGTCGACCAGCGTCGTGAAAAACACCTTCGCATGCGCATAGTCCGGCGTCACCTGCACTTCGGTGATCGTGATCATGCCCACACGGGGATCTTTCAGCTCATAAGCGATGATTTCCGCCAGGTCGCGCTGGATCTGGTCGGCAACGCGCACGCCGCGGCCGGGAATGGATTTGCTGTGTTTTGCCATGATGAGAATCACGCTACCCCTGTTGAAGTTTAGCGAGCGACTGCAACTTTGCAATCGCCCGCTCAATTTCATTACAGGGTACGCGCGACTTCCTGTACCTCGAAGACTTCCAGTTGATCGCCTTCCTTGATGTCGTTGAAGTTTTTCAAGGTCAAGCCGCATTCGAAGCCAGACTTTACTTCCTTCACATCATCCTTGAAGCGCTTGAGCGAATCGAGCTCACCGGTCCAGATGACGACATTGTCGCGGAGCAGGCGAACGGAGGCGCCACGCTTGACCGAGCCGTCGAGTACATAGCAACCCGCAATCGCGCCAACCTTGCTGACGGTGATAACCTGGCGAATTTCCACCAAGCCCAGCGCCTGCTCGCGCTTCTCTGGTGCCAACATGCCCGACATCGCCGCCTTGATCTCGTCCACCGCATCGTAAATGATGTTGTAGTAGCGAATGTCGATGCCGTTGGCTTCCGCCAGCTTGCGTGCCGACGCATCCGCACGCGTGTTGAAGCCGATAATAACGGCCTTCGATGCGACTGCAAGGTTGACGTCCGATTCGCTGATACCGCCGACAGCTGCATGCACGATCTGCACACGCACTTCTTCGGTCGACAGCTTCTGCATTGCGTGGACAATTGCTTCCTGCGAACCCTGCACGTCGGCCTTGATGATCAACGGCAGGTTCTTCACCTCGCCTTCGGCCATCTGCTCGAACATGTTCTCCAGCTTCGCTGCCTGCTGCTTTGCCAGTTTCACGTCACGGAACTTGCCTTGACGGAACAACGCAATCTCACGTGCCTTGCGTTCGTCAGCCATGACCATAACTTCTTCACCGGCTGCCGGCACTTCGGTCAGGCCTTGGATCTCCACCGGAATGGAGGGGCCAGCTTCTGTCACATTCTTGCCGTTCTCGTCGAGCATTGCGCGAACGCGACCGTACGAGGAACCGGCGAGCACGATATCGCCGCGCTTGAGCGTACCGGTCTGGACCAGCACTGTCGCCACCGGTCCGCGGCCCTTGTCGAGCTTGGCTTCGATGACGAGGCCTTTTGCATGCGCATCGACCGGCGCCTTGAGTTCCAGAACTTCAGCCTGCAGTAGTACATTTTCCAGCAAATCGTCGATGCCTTGCCCGGTCTTTGCAGATACCGGGCAGAACGGCGCTTCACCACCGTAGGCTTCCGGTACGACACCTTCGGCAATCAGTTCCTGCGTAACTCGCTCCGGATTGGCACCTTGCTTGTCGATCTTGTTGATTGCGACGACGATCGGCACACCTGCTGCCTTCGCATGCGCAATCGCTTCCTTGGTCTGCGGCATCACGCCGTCGTCGGCAGCCACCACGAGGATCACGATGTCGGTCGCCTTCGCACCACGCGCACGCATTGCGGTGAACGCTTCGTGACCTGGCGTATCGAGGAAGGTAATGATGCCGCGCGGTGTTTCGACGTGGTATGCGCCGATATGCTGGGTAATGCCACCGGCCTCACCCGCCGCAACCTTGGCGCGACGAATATAGTCGAGCAGCGAGGTCTTACCATGGTCGACGTGACCCATGACGGTAACCACCGGAGCACGCGGATGCAGCTCGGCGTCCGCATGAGCGGCACCGGTTTCTTCCAGCATCGCTTCCGGGTCGTCGAGCTTGGCGGCGAATGCCTTATGCCCCATTTCCTCCACGAGGATCATTGCGGTTTCCTGATCGAGCACCTGGTTGATGGTCACCATCTGGCCGAGCTTCATCATGTGCTTGATCACTTCGGATGCCTTCACGGCCATCTTGTGTGCGAGTTCGGCAACGGTAATCGTTTCTGGAACATGCACATCCTTGACGACGGCTTCCGTCGGCACCTGGAAGTTCGATTCGCGCTGTTCGTCGTGCCCATGCGAACGACGGCCCTTCGGACCGCTGCGCCATGCATCACGGCCACCCGGGGTCGCCGGCGCGCCATTACCGCGTGTCTTGAGGCCGCCGCGCTTCTTCGCTGCATCATCCTGCCAGGTTGAAGACACATTCGCCGATTTGATCGACTTCTTGTCGCCACCAGCAGGTTTCTTGTCGTCCTTCTTCTCGACACCCTTCTTCTCGGCTGGCTTGTGCAGCGTGCCCTCAGCCGCCTTTGCCACGGGTGCAGCAGGCGCCGGCTCCGGCGCCCTCATGACCTTGCGCGGCGCGTTCATCATGGCCTTGATCTGGGCAACTTCGTCGGCGACTGCCTTGCGGGCGCGCTCGGTAGCTGCAGCGCGCTCCGCTGCCTCCTTCGCTTCCTGTTCGGACGCTTTCTTGCGTGCGTCCTCTTCCGCAGCACGCTTTTTCTCCTCTGCTACGGTCAAGGCTTCCGCTTGTGCCTCTTGCGCCCTTGCTGCCGCCTTGGCCGCTTCTTCGCGCTCTGCCTGCTCCGCTGCTTCGCGCATTGCCTTGGCTTGCGCTTCCTTTTCGGCTTCCAGCTTTGCCAAGCGCTCCTGTTTTTCGCGCAACTCCGCTTCCTGGCGTGCGATCAACTCCGCCTGACGCCGCGCTTCTTCCGCACGGCGAGCTTGTTCCGCCTCGTCGATGACAGGCGCAGCAGATTTCTCAGGCGCCGCATCGATGACCGGTTCGTCACGCTTGATGAACGTCCGCTTCTTGCGCACCTCAACCTGAATCGTGCGCGACTTGCCTGTGGCATCCGCCTGCTTGATTTCTGTCGTTTCCTTGCGCGTCAGCGTGATCTTTTTCTTTTCGCCTTCCGCTGTAGCTCCATGTGAGCGACGCAAGTGATTCAACAGCTTATCCTTGTCTTCCTTCGACAACGGATCGGACGTTGAACTCTTCTCGACGCCGGCAGCGCGCAGTTGTGTCAGCAGCAGGTCTGCAGGCATCTTCAGTTCAGTGGCAAATTGGGCTACGTTGTTACTCGCCATTCAGTCCTCTTTTCTATGTGGCACGACGGATGTTTTTTCGGGCACTGCTGGTTATTGAACCTCGACCAGCTCGCGCGCTTTGGCTTGCAACGCCCTGGCACGATCATCGTACTTGGCGTCGATGAGCCGCATTTCCTCGTCGGTCACATCTTCAAATTCATTCTCAATCAACTGACGTGCACGGTCGATCGGCAACGCCAGCACTGCACCAAACTCGTCATAAGCCATGCCTGCAAACTGTTCCAGCGTCTTGATGCCGCTCAGGCCTAATTTTCCCGCCGTGATGCGATCAATGCCATCCAGGTTAACGAGCGCTTCTTCCATGCCCTCCAAGCCCTCTTCGGAAGCAATCGCCTCCGTTACCAGAGCATCGCGTGCACGGTTGCGCAGCTCGTTCACGGTTTCTTCGTCGAATGCTTCGATATCGAGCATCTCCGTGATAGGCACGTAAGCGATCTCTTCGAGGCTGGAGAAGCCTTCATCCACGAGGATATTAGCCACTTCCTCATCGACGTCCAGTTTTTCCATGAAGAGCTTGCGAGTCGCTGCCGTTTCCGCCGCGGCCTTGTCCGCCGACTCTTCCGCCGTCATGATATTGATCTGCCAGCCGGTCAATTCGGATGCCAGGCGCACGTTCTGGCCGCCGCGGCCGATCGCGATAGCAAGGTTTTCCTCATCGACCACGACGTCCATCGCGTGCTTCTCTTCATCCACGACGATCGAGGACACGTTCGCCGGTGCCAGCGCGCCGATGACGAACTGTGCCGGATCTTCCGACCACAGCACGATGTCGACGCGCTCACCGCCAAGTTCAGCCGTTACAGCTTGTACGCGCGAACCGCGCATGCCGACGCAAGTACCGATCGGGTCGATGCGCTTGTCATTAGTAAATACAGCAATCTTCGCGCGCACGCCGGGGTCGCGCGCGGCAGATTTGATTTCGAGCAGGCCCTGCTCGATCTCCGGCACTTCCAGTTCGAACAGCTTCATGATGAATTCCGGCGCCGTGCGTGACAGGATCACCTGCGGGCCGCGGGCATTTCGATCGATACGCAGAATATAGGCACGGACACGGTCCCCGATACGCAAGTTCTCCTTCGGGATCATCTGGTCACGCGGCAGGCGGGCTTCGATCTTGCCGGATTCGACGATTGCGTCACCGCGTTCCATCCGCTTGATGGTGCCGGTCACCAGTGCATCGCCACGCTCGAGGAAATCTGCGAGAATCTGCTCGCGTTCTGCGTCACGAATACGTTGCAAGACGACTTGCTTGGTGTCCTGCGCAAAACGGCGGCCGAAATCCACCGATTCGATCGGCTCTTCGATGTAGTCGCCGACTTCGATATCTGGAATCTGTTCCTTCGCCTCGAAATGCAGCACTTCCTGGTCGGGCAATTGCAGGCCTGCCTCGTCCGGGACCACGTGCCAGCGGCGGAACGATTCGAACTCACCGCTTTCCCTGTCGATGGAAACGCGGACGTCCACATCGCCTTCGTAGCGTTTCTTGGTTGCCTGCGCCAGCGCATGCTCGAGCGCTCCGAATACGATTTCTTTATCGACGTTTTTTTCTCGTGCTAGCGCATCGACCAACAACAATACTTCGCGACTCATGCTTTGCGACTCCTAAAGTCCACTTTTGGCACCAAGCGTGCCTTATCCACATCAGCGAGCGTAAACTCCAGCATCGCCGGCCCTTCTTTTCCTTCAAATTCCAGCTTCAGCGTTTCACCGTCCGGCGCATGCAGCAAGCCCTGGTAAGACTTGCGATTCGACGTGCCAGGCATCGGCACTCGCAACTTCACCACCGCCTCTTGCCCGACAAACCTTCCATAGTCGGACAGTTTTTTTAAAGGCCTATCCAGTCCTGGCGACGAGATTTCGAGTCGCTCGTAATTGGCATTCTCGACCATCAAAACATGCGACAGCTGGTGACTCACCTTCTCGCAATCATCGACAGTGATACTCCCTTTTTCCGCATCTTCCGGCGGAAAGTCGATATACACGCGCAGCAAACCATGGGCTGCCTGCTCGAAATCGACCAGTTCGTAGCCCATGCCAACAACCGTTTTTTCAATCAGATCCAGCAACCGCAAAACCATTCTCCGAACAACGCCCTGCGCAAAAACCGTTTAAGAAAAAAAAAATGGGCATCTGCCCATCTCTTTTATCGCACCAGCCCACGCACAAGTGGCTCCCAACAAAATATTTTCTTGCCGGTCGATTTGTTAACTCTCTAATTATAAACAAATATTTGACCCATCGCAATGGCAATACACCCTCAAGTCAGGCCTAAGGGTGTAAATATTTCCTGGCGCAATTTTTTGGGGCTCGAGGTGCGTATCAGGCCCGGGACCGCCGCCGAGCCAAGCCCTGCGTTTGCATGACCGCTCCATTACGCGTCCGCCCGTTATTGCGCCGAGCCTGCCCGACGTCCGGGAAGCCGAGTGCAGTCTGCAAGGGATCCGGCTGGCGTGCACGCGACTGCCCCTGCCCCCGTCCAGCACCTCGCCCTTGGCCACGCTTTTGCCCCTGCGACTTGTCGAAGGCTCCAGCACTGCTGGAATTACCGTTGCGCTCGGCGCCTTGGCGCTCGCCGCGCCCCTTGCCCTGACCCTGAGCGGCAGAAGGCTTCTCAAGGCCGCTAAGTGTCATCAGCGATCGCACAGCATTCTCATCCAATTCATCCCAGCGACCACGTTTCAGGCTGCTGGGCAGCGTAAGCGCTCCATACCGGGTCCGGATGAGCCGGGACACCGTCAGCCCAACGGCTTCAAACATACGTCGCACTTCACGGTTACGCCCTTCGCCAATCGTCACGCGATACCAGCGGTTGACCCCCTCGCCGCCGCCGTCGGAAATCTTGGAAAATTGCGCAATGCCGTCTTCGAGCTCAACGCCGCTCAAGAGCTTCTGACGCATTCCCTCTTCGAGCTCACCCAGCGTGCGCACCGCATATTCACGCTCGATTCCATAGCGCGGATGCATCAGCCGGTTTGCAAGATCACCGGAAGTCGTGAACAGCAACAGACCTTCCGTGTTGAAGTCCAGACGACCAACCGCCAACCATTTGCCTGCCTTCATGGTCGGCAGGCGGTCAAAAACGCTTGGACGTCCTTCGGGGTCACTATGGGTGACGATTTCACCTGCGGGTTTGTGATATATCAGAACGCGCGGAGGGCGCTTGGCAATTTTGCGCTGAATCAGTTTTCCGTTAATGCGCACCTGGTCCGTCGGGAGAATCCGCTGCCCAATGTGTGCCGGCTCACCATTCACCGAGACGCGCCCGGCGATGATCAATTCTTCCATATCGCGCCGCGAACCAAGACCGGCATCAGCTAGGACCTTATGCAGTTTCGGCGCATCGTCCTCGGCAGTCAGGTCACGTCGCACATTCTTGGCTTGGCCACGACGTCCACCAGCAGTGCCATCCTCACCAGAGTCACTATCAAAGACACCGGATGTAACGAGCGAGAAAATCTCATCCGCGTCCGACTCCTTAGCACGAGACTGCTGCGGCTTGCCTGCAGGTTGCTTTCCGCGCGCCTTTTGCGCAGCCTTTGCATTTTGCATGTCCCCACGCTTGCGGCCACGCTGAGCGTCGCGTTGAGGCTTGCCTGCATTAATGGGTGAATTACCCCCGGCCGGGAGCGACTCTCCAGCATCCCCTACAAGAACCTGCACATTTTGCGCCGTTGCGTCAGTCGCGTTCGCCTGGCGCGGAGTCCTGGCGCGCCGAAGGCTGCGCGGACCGCGGACACCACGCTTGCCCGACATCTTCTTCGCAGAATCAGCCGCGCTTTCCGCAGACACGTCGACCTGCGTCGTTTCCTGATTCTCTTTGGGTTCGGAGCGACTTGAGGGCTCGGAGGTATCGATCACTGGCACGTCATTATGGGTTGGAGGGTTCATCATTCAATTCTGGATTGTGCTGGCTTGGCTCGGCATCGTCCGGCGCAGTTGGCGCAGGCACAGCATCGGGTAAGGAAGCGTCCACTTCAGATGATGAAGTGACAACTTGCGCGGGCTCAGGTTCGGAATTAATTTCTTCAACTGAGGATTGGACCAGGACATTCGGATCAACTAATGCAGTATCGGGGAGCAGCTCGGTTTGCGCTTCCCCTCCGTTCGGATCATCGACGGCTTTCGACTCCTGAAGATTAGCTTGCATATTTCCTGCAAGCGCCTCGATCTCGGGAAGCATGCCGGCCGGCATCTCCTCTTTAGCCACTTGCTGAAGCGGAGGCAACTGCTCCAGCGAGGTTAAGCCGAGATCGTCCAAAAACTGTTTGGTTGTAGCAAACAGCGCAGGGCGCCCCGGCACGTCTCGATGACCGATCGCCTCAATCCAACCTCGATCCTCGAGGAGCTTGATTGTTTGCGAGTTCACGGTCACGCCGCGGATCTCTTCAATATCTCCACGCGTCACAGGCTGCCGGTAAGCGATGATCGCTAGGGTCTCCAGCGTCGCACGGGAATACTTGGGGGGCTTTTCTGGATTGAGCCGATCGAGATACTTCTTCATTTCCGGACGGCTCTGGAAGCGCCACCCCGTTGAGAGGCAGACGACCTCGAGGCCCTTGCCCGCCCAGTCGTTGCGCAACTCCTCCAGCATCGACTTGATGGTATCGGCGCCAACCTCCTCATAGCCTTCGCCATTCTCAACGTAGAGCTTTTTGAGATCGTTGATGGACAGCGGCTCATGAGCACAAAGCAACGCAGTTTCGAGGACTTTTTTCGCCTCAGTCGTATTCATTTTTGTGCGTCTTGTTTTCTACTAACAATGTGCAGAATTTATTGTCAACGACAGGCACTTAGAACGCTGCCCGGTTTAGAGAACCCGTTGATGCCATTCCGGCGCCCGATTTATAGGAGATGTAGGGAGGGCGGGAATTTGATAAGACTTAAAGACTTGGTTGCGGGGGCAGGATTTGAACCTGCGACCTTCGGGTTATGAGCCCGACGAGCTGCCAGACTGCTCCACCCCGCGTCTGAAGAAAGCAAGTATATCCGGTATCGCCGCATATGGCAAATGCAATCGTCAGCCTTTCGTGCAGTGATACACTTGCACTGGTTAGTTTCTTAGAGCGTCTAACAAAATCGAATAATTGCGGTCCAATCGTCGTTCCAGCAAGTTCTGTGGAGAGGCAACATGGCACGCGAACTGGTTGATGATGAATTATGGGAAATCGTCCGTCCCTTGCTTCCGCC